>ERZ1023255.115-NODE-115-length-11266-cov-17.690037_pt1 | contig 11266 bp, 7 predicted proteins | sample MGYA00380459_ERZ1023255 | MGnify/ENA primary metagenome ERZ1023255 (study PRJEB33173, sample SAMEA4830368) | metagenome | study: EMG produced TPA metagenomics assembly of the PRJEB25223 data set... | reverse complement strand
TACTTAATGATTTTGATGCACTCATTGACTCACTCGTACTTAATGATTTTGATGCGCTCATTGACTCACTCGTACTTAATGATTTTGATGAACTTAGTGACTCAGACGTACTGATAGATGCACTTTCACTAACTGATGAAAAGTCTCCCGTACCAGTAGCCGAACTACGTGCCCAGCTAATAGTATTACTGACTGATTTACCAGCAAGCGTAGTCAATACTATATTGCCGTCTTTAACTCCTGTTCCTTCTGTAATAATAATGTATCCTGTGTTCTGTCTGTTATTAGCAGTAGTAAATTGTAGTAATGTTGTATTGGCGTCAGCGTTAATCCTTGTTACTTGACTTGTAATATCTTGTAAACCTGTTAAATTCGGTACAAATGAATCTGTAAACGCATTCTGCATATTACTTGGAACCTTATATATCTTCACATTCTCTAGTGTTGCATTTGTTTGAGTAAGTGTAGCAGTGAATTTTCCAGTACCAAGCCCGCTAAGTTGTGGATTAACATACGATACACGTGTATATTTTCCATCAATTGGACTGAATGAAGTAATCGCCGACCTCGTTATATAAGTATCATCAATATAATTCTTATAATCGACCGTATAATTATGGTTAAATTGCTCCCCAGCAAAACTAATTGTATTAGTATATGTGCCATTTGATGGTGCAGTGGTTCTATTAGGTGATATTACAAATTCAAATGATCCTTTCACATTATTATGATTATTTACATAGTCAGTAAAAATATATTCATAACTATTTGTTGTGTTATTAACTTTACCTACAGCAATCGTTTCACCAGTTGCTGTCTGAATAGTTGGTGCCGGTCTACCATCTTCCTGATATAAAGCTCCCGGTACAATATATTTACCAAAATCAACGGTAAAAGTATCTCCGGCCTTCACCTTATCATCAACGGTAAAGTTACCCTTTAATACAATATAACCACCATATGTAGGCTTTACAGTAGCCGTACTTCCGTCTGGATTTTTATTTACTGTTGAAAGGTTAGATGCTGTAACAAGGTTATTAACATTCGTACTTGTAGTTGTAGTAGCAAGTGTATTAACACTTGTACTAACTGTAGCAAGTCTGCTAAAACTTCTAAGTCTAGTATTAGTATTTACCAAGCTGCTTGTCGTTGTTTCTGGCAATTTGCTGTCTTCTCTATTTTTTAGAGCAGAATAAATTATCTCTGCTTCTATTTCTTCCTCTGACAGTTCATTGATGTTTGCTGGCAAATCTTTTTTTATAGTTTCTTTCTCTTCAGTAGTTAAATCCGTATCTTTAATAACTTGATCTACGGTATCCGCACTTGTTGAATTTATTTTAGTTTCAGTCACTAAATTATCATCTGCTTCATTATTCTTTTCTTCTGTGGATACTGTCTCTGTAGATGATTTATCTACATCCCGAGATTCTGCATTGCTATCATTATTTGCTTCTGGTTCTACTTGTTGTTTATTAGTTTCTGGTGATTCAACTATAGAATTTGAAATTTCACTTTCTTTTGAATTAGCTTCATTTTCAGATGATTCCTTTGATTGCTGTGTCACCGCATTACTCGAGCCATCACTATCGACTTGCTCTTCATTGTTTTCTGGTTGTTCATTATTAGGTTTTACATTTTCACTGTCTTCTGGTTCTATATTACTCTCTGTTGTGTCTTCTAAATTTTGCTCTTCTGTAGCATCATCTTTATTACTATTTGTTTCAGTTTTAACATTTTCTTCATTTTCAGTTGTATCTTCTTTTGTATTTTCTGTTGTAACCTCTTCTGTTGTATCTTCTACTGTAGTACTATCATTTTTGTCTTCTTGGACTTGTTCATTATTTAAGTTTTCAGTATTATTTATCTGTGATTCTTCTTCATCGACTAGCTGATTCTTCTTTTGTTCCAAAAATCCTGTACTATCATTATTAATTTCTTCTGCTTGTACTTCATCCGTTGGTTGCCCCCAAAACAATAGTGCCCCAATTAATATAGATGCTGTTCCTACAGTAAAACGTCTTATTGAATACTTGTTTTTCTTGTTATTCAAAAAATCTAATCTTTTCATAAATTTCTCCCTTTTTTGTTGTACAAAAGTATTATAATACATATCAATTGTAAAAAATAGAATTATTTATTTTTATAATTCCGCGTAATTGACTTGTTAATATATGAAAAGATTATTTTGTTCTAATTGCTAACAATTAAATGGTTATAATGGTACGTATGATCACCAAAAGTTCTACAAAGATAAACTATTACCCTCCCAAAATATTTCTTTCTCCAAATTATTTCTATCAGCTAATTCATGATTCTGTATTCACGTAGTCATTTATATATTTATTTCTTAAACTATTAATAACTTTTAAATTTTGTAAAAAAATGATTACAAACCATTTGGTCTGTAATCAGTCAAATTCACAATTGTAGATTTTCATTTGAATTTATAACCACTTTAATAAGTAATCATTAGTTATATTCACCGAAGAGTGCCTTCCGTCTTAAAACCCTCATTTTAATAGCTTTAGCATGCCCATTGAAAGAATATCAAATATTTTATTTGGATAATCTTTATGGCTATTACATCAACTTATTAATTCAAATTATACTTTTCCATATTTGCTAAAATAGTGCCTAATATTTAAAATTATATTAAGTATAATAAAATATTCATAACAACAGAGTATATTTTTAAATGGAGTGATAAGTGTGAATCGTAATATTGAACAATTGAAAGATATCATTAATAATTCCAGTAGAATTACATTTTTTACAGGTGCTGGCGTATCTGTAGCAAGTGGTGTGCCTGACTTTCGGTCTATGGGTGGTCTGTTCGATGAAATTTCAAAAGAAGGTTACTCACCTGAATACTTGTTAAGTACTAATTATCTACAAGATGATCCAGAAGGATTTGTCGATTTTTATCATAAACGTTTACTTCTTGCTGATAAACAACCAAATACCATTCATCATTGGATTGCACAACTCGAAAAAGACCATCAATCTCTAGGTGTGATCACCCAGAATATCGACGGCCTTCATTCAGATGCAGGTAGCTTAAATGTAGACGAACTCCATGGCACTTTAAATCAATTCTATTGTGTTGATTGTTTTAATGAGTATTCTAAAACCTATGTCATGGAACATCACCTACGCCATTGTGAATCATGTGGCAGTATCATTAGACCTGATATCGTACTTTATGGAGAAATGTTAAATCAAAACACTATTTTTAATGCTATTAATAAAATTGAAACGGCTGATACATTAATTGTTTTAGGCTCATCACTCGTAGTTCAACCAGCGGCAGGTCTAATTTCAAACTTCAAAGGACAAAATCTTATTATTATTAATAGAGATGCCACACCTTATGATCATAATGCAGATTTAGTCATCAACGAAGATATGGTTTCAGTGATTTCAACGCTTAATCAGTTAAACTAACTCGCGCGGAGTCTAACTTAGAACTTTCAAAAGACGTTCCTTGATGGTGCGTAGTTAACCATAATCGATGTGATGTCAGACTTCATTGATTATGGCTTTTATTTTATCTATCTGACATAAGTTGCATACCTGCTAATTAGAACAAAAAATAAGACTATAAACATTACTTTGAAAGTAACTATGTTTACAGTCTTAAAATTAGTATAGCTATATAAACCATATTATTTATCGAACTAACGGTTCTCCAGATAACTCACTTTGGTTCAAGTCTCTAAATAATTCTTCATTATACTGTTGCTTTAATGTTGTTTCGTATTTCTTACTCCATTGTCTTAACCCTATATAATAAAATATGACAACAATTATCGCTAATAATACTATAGATGGCCAAAACCATGACGATACTATATGATGTTGTGCTGCTAAACCAATGGGTGAAAACAATACAAATGTAAAAACAATTGCCCCTAACAAGAGAACTGTAACAGGTATTGTATATTTCCATGGTGTCATATCTACTTTAGGGCTAGGACTAAATTTAAATGGTATAGCTAATGGATTTATCATCCCTATAATCAACATTACTAGCACTTCTATTACAAATAAGATTCCTTGTATGTATATAAAATTAATCGCCATTTCATATTTAAAGAACATCGGCAATCCCCATATCAATAAATAATAAACAATCACGTGGGAAATAATAACTATTTTAGGTGCAATGGCAGGAACTCTTTTAGCAAATATACCCACCAATACAATCGCTATAATTGGTATATTGAAGAAACCTGTGAATTGGCGAATGATTGTCCATAATCCTTGGGGAGCATTCATTAACATTGGTGAAATAAAGAAGGTCACTAATGCCAAAATCACACCAAACCATTGGCTTATCCTTATCATTTGTCTATCCGTAGCTTTGTTATTAATTAGCACTTTATAAATATCGTAAACAAATAACGTTGATGCACTATTCAATAATGCATTAAAACTAGAGAATACAGCACCTAATAATACGGCTAAGAAGAAGCCATCTAAAAATGTAGGGAATACATCTTTTACTAACGTAGGATACGCTAAATCCATATTCTTTAATCCTGATCCATATAAGTGAAATGCAATGACACCTGGAATCATCATAAGAAAAGGGACTAGTATTTTTAGAAATCCTGTAAATAATGCGCCCTTTTGACCTTCAGCTAAACTCTTTGCGCCTAACGTTCTTTGAATCACATATTGATTAGTACCCCAGTAGAATAAATTAGCAAATATCATTCCTGTAAAAATCGAACCAAATGGTACATCATCTTTGTTTGAACCAATGGCATTTAATTTTTCAGGATGATCTGTCGCAATGGTCTTCATACCTTCTAACAAACTACCGTTACCCAATGCAATAAAACCAATTATCAGTACTAAGACGCCTACTATTAAAAGCCCTATACCATTTAAAGTATCTGAAATAGCAATAGCTTTCAAACCACCTAAAATAGCATATAACATACCGATAATACCAATAATCCAAACAATAACCCATATAGATTGTTCATATGTTATATGAAACATATGAGGTATATCAAATATTTGTAATACAGCTAAAGAACCTGAATATAGTACAGATGGTATAGTTATGAAGCCATAGCCGACCATAAACAACAAGACAATTAATAAACGCGTCTGTTTATCAAAGCGATTATTTATAAATTCTGGAAGTGTGGTAAATGCGCCGCCCAAATATTTTGGCAGTAAAATTGTAGCTAAGATAATAACAGAGAAACCTGCTGTCACTTCCCAGCCCATACTAGATAAATTGTTTTGATAACCCTGTCCGTTTAAACCTATTAGCTGCTCTGCAGATAAATTAGTTAGTATTAATGCACCTGCAATAAAACCTCCTGTTAAACCTCTACCTCCTAGAAAGAAACCTCCCGAACTACTAACAGTATTTTTAGTTTTAAAATAAGAATACCAAGCTACGATACCAATAAAAAATGCGCATGATATTAATGTAAATGCTATATACATATTTCTCCCTACCTTCTAGAGTATCACTCCATCTTAATTGAAAGGACCATATATTAACTATGTGTTTTAGTAGTGCTTAATCCTAACTTTTCTCTTAATGTACCTGCATTATATTCCGTTTGAACTAAGCCTCTGTCTTCTAATATTGGAACAACTTTATTTACAAATAGTTCAAATTGCGTAGGGTTTAACGGAGGCATTATGTTAAATCCGTCGGCGGCACCACGAGTAAACCATTCTTCCATTCTGTCTGCCACATCTTCAGCCGTTCCTACAATTATATGATGACCCCTTGCACCAGCAACATGTTTCATGACGTCCTCTAACGTTGAATTATTCTTCTTCGCTGTGTCTTTAATTAGGTCTATACGACTTTGGATATTATTACCTTTATCTATATGAACATTTTCAAAGGGGGTACTTAACTCATAACCGCTTAAATCTGTGTCACCTAAATAAGAAGACAATAATTCTAATCCCATTTCTGGAACTATCAAATCTTGTAACTCTTTATAGTGGGCTTCAGCTTCTTCCCGTGTTTCTCCAATAAATGGGAAAATACCTGGCATAATAATAATTTCTTGTTCTGGACCTCGTTTCTCAGCAACTTGCTCTTTCAAATTATGAGCAAAAGTAACTGCATTATCGATATCATTTTGTGCTGTAAATACAACTTCTGCATGTTTTGAGGCAAATGCAGTTCCTTTTTTAGAAGAACCAGCTTGAACAAGTAATGGACAACCTTGAGGTGATTGCTCTATATTTAAAGGACCTCTAACACTATAAAAATCTCCTTCATAGTTAATCGGTTCAGGTTGTTTTTCATCAAAGAATCCTCCAGCAGAGTGAAGACGTTCTGGGCTGACATTTCGCCATGAATCCCACAATTGCTTAGATATATCGACAAATTCTTCTGCTTGATCGTATCTTAAGTCATGATCTGCATTATTTACCCCACTAAAATTTTTTGCTGTATTATTAATGCCTGATGTCACGATATTCCACCCGGCTCTACCGTTACTGTAATGGTCTAAAGATGAAAAGATTCTAGCTAAGTTGAACGGCTCTGAAAATGAAGTAGAACCCGTGACAATTAAACCAAGATTTTTTGTTTCTCTAGCTATTATCGACATTAAGGAAATTGGCTCGAAAAATGTAAACATATCTGGGTGCGTTTTTTCATCAAGATATAAACTATCTGACATAAATAAAAAATCAAATTTTGCCTGTTCTAAAAGTTTTGCCTGTTCGATTGTTTTCGTTAAATTCATACCACCGTGTGCTAACGCATCTGGATGTCTACTACTGGCAACATGGTGACCAAAGCCTGTTAAAAAGTATCCTAATTTTATTCTTTTCATCTTTACCCCTCCATATTTTATTATTCCGATTGGATTAATATGAATTATATTATCATTATATATTTATAGAGTCAATTTACAATTTTAAAAAAATTATTCCAAAAAGAAAAATCCACCAACAAAATTTGTTGACGGATTTAATGAATATTTTATATAAAAATTTTACAAACCCTAATTTTTATACGTTTATGCTTTTGGTTCTTCAAATTTAACTAATGTTGGTTTCGGTGTGGAGACACCTTCTTCATTGAAATAGTGTACGCTTTCTTTACGTAATAACCTTTGTCCTGGGAAATGCATACCTGGTTTAACATGCGCTAAGAGTTTAATCACCATTTGGTTGCTATACAAAATGATTTTTTGACATACTAAACATAATTGAAAGTTTAAAAACTGGTAATAAAAACCAATTCTGTTTCACAACCAGTTTTATTATTATTCAACTTTTCCAGTTGAAGGATTAAACTGCTTAATTGATTGTTTTCTTAATTCATCTTTTTGCGCATCACTCATATCATAGTTATTGCTATATAGTGTTGCTTCCCAACTACCATACATTGGGTTAGGAAAAATGATGTATTTCTTACCAAAGTCTTCTTTATGCTGTTGAATAAACTTTTCACGCTCTTTTGCATTAGGCTTTTTAGGGTCCCCGAAGTCTAATAGGTTATCACCAAATAACATTACTAGCTTATGGTCTTTTTCTACTATTTGTCTTCTAGGTTCTTTACTCTTATCATTTTTACCTTTAAGCAAGATGTGATTATCTTTCGCTTGCGGAATCCCTTGTTTTTTCAAGTTTTTTTGAGTTGCTTTAAAATCTTTTTCTTTATCTCTATCAGAAATGTAGTAAATATCTACGCCTTTTTTATCAGCATATTTCAAAAATGATTTAGCGCCATATACAGGTTTGGCTTTAGCTGCCTGTATCCATTCATGCCAACCTTCTGGCTATGATGTATTATTTATAGACGCGTAACCTTGATACGGTGAATTATCTAGAACTGTTTCATCTAAATCAAGCGCAATTGCAAGTTTATGTTTACCTTTATTTTTCTTAAGCTCTTTATCTAATTGTACTTTTGCACTATTATAACCTTGTAAGTAAAGAGCCTTGGCTTCTGCTGAATTTTGATACCATGAAACTGCCATGATATTCTCAGAACCAAGATTTGTTTGCTCTTGTTGTTCCATTACCGGCGCAGATGATTCATTTGCATCCGCAACAGAAGCATATGTAGTTAGTGGTGTTCCAATTGTAAATACAGTTGCAAGTGAAACCGTTATGACAGATTTTGAAAATTTATTCAAATGCTCACCTCATTTAGTTAATATATTTCAAAGCATATAATAAATTTTAAAAAAAGTGAACACCTGTTTCTATTCATATATTATAAAGTTTTCTGAAATTAATTTTTATGTTTTGGTATGAGCGAACAACTTCAAAAATAAAAAAGCCTGAATTCATTAGAACTCAGACTCTTATAATACTAAATTTTACATGCTTGAAAACTTTTTATAACTTAGTCATTAAATTTTTACAGTTGTTTTTTTACCAAAGTAAGTTACTAATAATAACATAATTGTCGAAAGTGGTAAGCCAATTAATATTGGATGAAGACCAAAGGGATGACCAAGAATTTGCCAAACTATCGCAGAAATCAATCCACTCCACATGGCTAAATTACCAGCAAGCTTCGAAGGTTTTTGCCAAAATAACCCAAAAACTACAGGCGCTAGCAAACCAGAAACAGACATCGCGGTTCCTGTCACCATTAAATCTACTAATCCTGGAATCATAATTGCTAATATTAACGAAATTACAGATACTATCAATACAGATAGCTTGCTATACAACAGCATTTTCTTTTGGCTAAAACTTTTAATATTAGGCTTGATAATATCATTAGCAATAGACGAGCATCCTGCAATAAAAAAGGAATCGGCACTAGAAATAACGGCCGCTAATAAGACAATAACCATTACTACCACAATTGGAAACGGGAATACTTCTTGAATCACGTGATAATAAACTAGCGGTGTTTCAGTTATATTCATATTCAATCCAAACCTACTCAACACACCTATGAATACTGTTATCGCGCCTAATAATACTGCTATAATCATAGAAATCCAATAACCATTTCTTGCAGTTTTCAAATCTTTTGCTGCCCAAATACGTTGCCAAACGTCTTGCCTGATAAATTGATAAAAAGCTAATGTTAAAAGATAAATTAAAATCTCATTCGGTGTGATATTAATTAAACTCAGCATTTCAAGTTGATTAATATTCTGAGCATTAGTTTGAATATCGCTCCAACCGCCTGAATAATAAATAACTACAAAAAATAGTACTATCACTCCTATTGTAAGGATGACTCCTTGTACAACATCTTGCCATATGACCGCTTTCAAACCACCAAAATAAGTCTTTATCGATAGCAAAATCCATCCTATCACAATGCCAATTGTCATATTTAAACCAGTTGTTAAATTTAAAATAGAAGCAATTGCTACAAACTGCATGCCTGTCATTGCACAATAAGCAAAAAGAAAACTGATAACCGTAGGAATACGTGCTGATTCACCATAGCGAAGTGCAGTATAATCACCAATCGTTACCATATTATATTTTTCTCCTAATAATCTAATACGTTTTAAGAAAAATAGTGCAAGGATAATTACAGCAACCATCATTGTAATGTGAATCCATTGTTGCCCCATACCTAACGTGTAACCATTTTCCATATATCCTAAAAGTGTCGCCCCACCAACCCCTGTGCTAACGAATGTTAGTATAAGCGGAAACACTGAAACTGTTCTACTTGCCATATTATAGTCATCATAAGTTTTGATTTTCCCTTTTATATAAAAAGACATAAGTAATAAGAAAATAAAATAAATGATGATCGTAAAACCTAAAATATATTGTTCGTTATTATTAAACACATCGATATCTCCTTATAAAAATAAATTAGTTTACGAAATTTAAGTTTATCGTGTGTTTTTAATTAAAGCAATTTTTATTTTAAATATAACTTTTATATAACTTCTTGGACTAAAATTATTTTTTATACTATGAGTGGGGTTTTCATTAATTTTATAATTATTCGTAGTGATTTAATCTTTTGCTTCTTCTTTTAGTTGCTTAAATTTTATGTTTCGCTTTAATTTAGCTAGTATCAAAATAACACACCCCTAAAAGTTAGATTTTCAGTCCAACATTTGGGGGCGTATCATAATTTCCAATTTCAAGAGTATAGTTTTATTTATTTTGCGATTTCTTTTTTATCAATTATAAAATCTATTACTATAATACTTATTAGTCGTTATTATTTGTTTTTATTATGACTAACTAGCATCAAAGACCCGGCTCATGCATATAAGTTTATTAATAATGGAGTATTTGTTTCTTTGCCAGTATTAGTAATGATTTTTATTATCTTTGGCCTAGACTTCAATACCTTTTTTACTATCGCCAGAGATATAAGCTATTTCAATAAAGTTATAATAATTTACTCATATTTCTTCAATAATTTATTATAAAAATCGTTAAGTGCTTTATTATCACTAACTTTGAACATTTGATTTGGGTTTAAATTTGGATCTTTTCCATTATAATCTTTAGGTGCAAAACCAGATGACAAGGTAATATCTTTTGAATGGGTAAACGCATATTCATACACTTTGCCATTATCTGCAAATAGGTATTTAGTTACGGGTTTATTAATGTCAGCAACAGCACTATACCCTTCAATATTTGATAAGTTCTTGGCAGCTTTATCTATACCAGTTACCCCTTCATTTGATGTGTAAGTTACCGCACCCGTCACAGAATGTAAATCAAAAGCTTTTGGCCCTGGTTTTCCCCTATCACTTACTTGAATTTCCCCATCCTCAGTACCTGCATACCAATCTCCATCAGACATGCTTCCACTACCGAAATAGCGATTTGATACTGCCTTATTATTACTTTTCTCATGTTTAGCAAGCCACGACAAGACCTCTTCTTTAATTTCTTTTTTATCTTGGTCTGATATAGATGCTTCGGATGATGTTTCTTGGTTAGCACTTTTAGTAGCTTTATCATTTTTACCTGACTGTTGAGTTGCTTCTTTTTCATTATTACAGGCAGATAATACCAGACAAGATAAAAAGATTATTGTTAGGCATCTTAGTACTTGTTTCATTATTTATCAATCCTCAATTTCCTGGGAAATCAAGAGGCCTAAGCTAGATTATTATCCTCTAACTTAGGCGTTGATTTAATTATTTATTGTCTTTTTGAATGCCAAACTCATCAACTAGTTCAACATTACGCTGTTCACCTTTACTAATGTCACCGTTTAATTGATAAATTTTAACTTTCAATGTATTGCCCTCAACTTCATAGACTGAGAAGTTTTGTGAAGAAGAGTCACGGTTATTTGAGTGAC
>ERZ1023255.112-NODE-112-length-11560-cov-15.005302_pt1 | contig 11560 bp, 14 predicted proteins | sample MGYA00380459_ERZ1023255 | MGnify/ENA primary metagenome ERZ1023255 (study PRJEB33173, sample SAMEA4830368) | metagenome | study: EMG produced TPA metagenomics assembly of the PRJEB25223 data set... | reverse complement strand
ACTTGAACCTCCACGGGATTTCTCCCACTAGGCCCTCAACCTAGCGCGTCTGCCGTTCCGCCACGGCCGCTTAGCAAAACGGTTTTTCTCTTCTATTAAGTAACACATTCTATTGTAATATATACTTAATATTTTGTCAATAACTTTTCAAATCAAATTAATGAAGTTAATATTTCTTTAACGAAAGTTGTTATTAATTTTTCAACGTTTATTATCTTATAACATATATAGCTAAACGTCAATATAAAACAAAAACTAAAATGAGTAAAATAACAACCATATATATTATACTTTACTTATGTTGTTAAAATACTCATTTATTTCTCGATTTAATAGTATTTTTAGTTTCTTTTACATAAAAAATTGAGCCTTAACATAACATTAAGACTCATTCCTTCAACTTAATATTCTATTTTTCTACTTGGGTTAACTTCCCTTTGCATTTGCCACAAACCATTTTCTTTGTGTTTACTTTTCTAATTCTCGGAAACTCAACACCACAGTTTTCACATTTATAGATATACTTTGCTCGTTCTTCGTATTTTTTAAAGGGGCGCAAAATCTAGGCGCCCCTGTCTGTTTACTTAAAACCTTAAAATCTGCGTCTTTATGTTTATAACCTTTGCCTTGAATATGTAGGTAATAGTGACATAATTCATGTTTTATAATATCAATAATTGCCGATTCTCCGTATTTTATAAATTGCTTTTCATTTATTTCTATATTGTGTGAATTTAATATATAGCGTCCACCAGTAGTTTTTAATCTATTATTAAAATATGCTTTATGCTGAAATTCACAGCCAAAATACTTTCTAGATATTGTTTCAGTTAATTGTTGTATTTCATTGTTATCCATTAGGATCTATCATCGTTAATGACACTTTACCTTTTTTCTCATCAATATCTAAAATCCATACATCTACAATATCCCCAACACTTACAATATCCATTGGATTTTTAATAAACTTTCTAGACAATTTGGATACGTGTACTAAACCATCTTGTTTTACCCCTATATCTACAAACGCTCCAAAGTCTACTACGTTTCTAACAGTACCATGAAGTTTCATGTTTTTAGATAAATCTTCAATAGAAAGGACATCTGATTTTAAAATCGGAGTTTCAAATTCATCTCTAGGGTCTCTATTAGGTGCAATTAATGATTTTATTATATCTTCTAATGTAGGCTCCCCAATATTTAATTTCTCTGCTGTTGATTCAACATTCACATGATTTAATACTGATTTAAGTTGTTTTGATCCCAAATCTTTGGGAGTCATATCAATTTCTTTTAACAATTGATAAGTAACTTCATAACTTTCAGGGTGAATTGATGTATTGTCTAATGGTTCTTTACCATCCACTATTCTCATAAAACCAATACTTTGTTCAAATGTCTTTGCGCCTAATCGTTTTACTTTAGCGATATCTTTATTATGTGTTATTGCGCCGTTTTCTTCTCTATAATCTATTATATTTTGAGCAATAGTTGGTGTCAAACCAGAAACATATTGTAGTAATGAACGAGAAGCAGTATTAACATCAACCCCTACTTGGTTAACTGCCGTTTCAACTACAAACGTTAGCGCACCTTCCAAAGCTTTTTGATTTACATCATGTTGGTACTGCCCAACACCGATAGATTTCGGATCTATTTTAACGAGTTCACTTAATGGGTCTTGTACTCTTCTACCAATTGAAACTGCACTACGTTCTTCAACTTGAAACTCAGGAAATTCACTTCTTGCTATTTCTGAAGCAGAGTACACAGATGCACCGGCCTCGTTTACAATAATATATTGTACATTTAATTTATGTTTTTGAATCATTGTTGCAACAAATTGCTCTGTTTCTCTGCTAGCTGTCCCATTACCTATAGCAATCAATTCAACATCATACGCCTGTACAAATTGTATAAATGTTTTTTCAGCATCATCTTTTTTATTGATTGGCGGATGTGGATACATAACACCTTTTGCAACAAAAGTTCCGTATGGATTAATCACTGCAAGTTTACATCCAGTTCTAAACGCTGGATCTACACCTAGTATTTGCTTATCTTTCATTGGAGGTTGTAGCAATAAATTCCTTAAATTTTCGCTAAACACATCTATAGCATGATTTTCAGCTTTTTCAGTTAAATCCCCTCTTATTTCTCTTTCAATAGAAGGCATAATCAAGCGCTTCAAACTATCTTTTATAGCGTTTTCAATTATATAAGTACCTTCATGTTTATCATTTATTTCATTTTCGCGAATAAAGTTTTCAATGCCTTGAGTGTCCATTTCCACTTTTACGGTTAATACTTTTTCTTTCTCTCCACGATTAACAGCTAATACACGGTGATTTGCGATCTTTTTCACCGGTTCTGTATAGTCATAATACATTGAGAATATTTCCTTCTCATCTTCAGCGTTCTTTTTCTTTTGGGTGATAATACTGCCATGTTGGAATGTATCTTTTAAAATTTTTCTTCTATATTTAGGTTCATCTGATACTAACTCTGCAATGATATCTTGAGCACCTTTAATTGCATCTTCTACATTCGGAACCTCTTCTGTAATAAATTGTTGCGCTTTCGTTTCGACCGAAGTTTCTACTGCCGATTGTTTTAACCATTGTGCAAGTGGTTCTAACCCTTTTCTTTTTGCTTCTGTAGCCCTTGTTTTCTTTTTCTGTTTAAAAGGTCTATATAAATCTTCAACTCTCTGAAGTTTAGTCTGTTTTAAAATATCATTTTTTAGACCTGTTGTTAATAAACCTTGTTCTTCTATATTATGTATAACTTCTTCTTTTCTTTTTTGAAGATTAACCATATATTGATATTCATCATCAATTTGTTTAATTTCAACTTCATCCAAACCACCAGTTTGTTCTTTTCTATAACGAGCAATAAATGGCACAGTGTTTTTATCTTCTAATAATGTTAACACCGCATTGATTTGTTTAGTCGTAAAATTATATTTATCTCTTATAGATTGTATTAAATTACTATCCATAGAATCCTCCACTCACAATTATGTATTTATTTTTATCTATCTTATATATTTTAACATATTTGATTAACGCTTTATTTTAATTATATAACTACAAATAAAAAGGCAGCACCCTAAGTTTAGAGATCCTGCCTTTTGAATTTAATGATTATTTATTCGCAGCTTCTTGAAGTTTTTTAATCGCGGTTCTTTGTAATCTTGAAACATGCATTTGGCTCAAACCAATTCTTTCTCCTGTTTCTTTTTGACTTAAACCTTCGATAAACGTACATTGAATAATTTGTCTTTCTCTTTCAGTTAAAATAGGTAATATTTTTTCTAATATCATCCTTTTTTCTGTTAAATCATAATTATCATCTTGTTGTCCCATTATATCTAATAATGTCACTGTAGAACCATCTTTATCTGCTTCAATAGAATGATCAACACTTAATGCGTTATAACTTTGACCCATTTCCATTGCTTCTAATACATCTTCTTCATTCACTTCAAGTCTGTCTGCAATTTCTGTAATAGAAGGTGAGCGCTCAAGTTCATTTGTTAATTCATCTGTTACTTTCTTAATACGTGGTCCTATCTCTTTAATTCTTCTAGGTACATGGACACTCCATGTTTTATCACGTAAATAACGTTTTATCTCACCAATTACGGTTGGTACTAAAAAGGCTTCGAACTTTCTATCAAAGGACAAGTCAAACCGATTAATTGCACCGATTAAACCAACCATACCGACCTGAACGAGGTCTTCATGATGAGATTGACCTTTAGAATATTTATATGCCAATGATTCGATTAACTTTCTATAATGCTTTACAAGTTTATCTTGAGCATCAGAGTTTTCATTGTTTTGGTGCTCTGTAATCCATTGGTTAATTTGTTCAGGTGATACATCATTAACTGATTTCGACTCTCTCGCCATTATTTCGCACCTGCTCTTTTTTAATATACTTTATCATGCTGATTGTTACTCCTGATTTTTTATCAACCGTAACTTCATCCATTAATGATTCAATTAAAAACAGACCTAAACCTCCTTCTCTTAAGAAATCAATATTTTCATCTTCTTTATAAGGCCCTAATTGGGCTTTCGTTTCTTCATAATCAAAACTTTCTCCTTGGTCAGAGATGACGATTTTTATCTTATTATCAAAAATTTCAAAACATAGATTTATCATTCCTACATCATTTGGGTTATCTTTATAGGCATGTTTTACTGCATTAGTAACTGCTTCACTTACAGCAATTTTGGCATCTTCTATATCATCGTATGAAGCACCTGCGCGTGAAAATACGCCTGATAGGGTCAATCGTATCAAACTTACATATTCTGCTGTGGCTGGTAAACGCATTTCAATATAATCCTGTTTATGTTGCATGTTATTCGACCTCCGTTCCTTCATTAACATGCATCAAATCTTTTAATCCTGTAATATCAAATAGTCGGTTTATTCGATCTGAAACACCTAGAATATATAATTCCTTATCATTTTGGTTTAGCGCTTTTAATGTACCTACAAATAAACCTAAACCAGTCGAATCCATATAACTAACATTTTCTAAATTTACATATATATCATGCGTTCCTTCTTGTCTCATTGGAACTAAGACTTCTTCTAACTCAGGAACTGTATAAACATCCAGTTCCCCACCAACTTTCACCTCATAATGAGTATCATGAGTCACAGTTTCAATATTAAGGTTCATAACATTACACTCCTAATTATAGTCTCATTAATAACTTTTATACCCTTAAAGTTAAATTTTAAATCTAAATAATCAAAAACTAATTCACTCTTTTTATTATTAATATCGTTAAATCATCTCTTTTTTCAGGATTCTGTATCTTTAAAATAGCCTCATATAGAAGCTGCACTATATCCTGAGGATGCATATGCTTATATTTATGAATCATATCTAATAGATGATGTTTATCTAAAAAGTCTCCAGCTTCATTTCTAACTTCTGTCACACCATCAGTGAATATAATTACTAAGTCATCTAAATAAATCGGAATTTCTTGCTGTTTATATCGTGTCTGTTGACTTACCCCTAAGACTCGACCACGCACAGTAATTTCTTCGAATGCTTCAGTTTCAGCACGATAGACGTAGCCTGGCTCATGGCCAGCTGAACTACAATATAATAAGTGATTTAGTTCTTCATATAGTCCATAAAACATTGTTACAAACATATTTTGATTAACGTTTTTTTCTACCACACGATTCAATCTTTTCAAACCATCACTTGGTAACTGAGAATGTCCGTACGAGTCCATACCAAACTTTATCATACTCATGGCTAATGCAGCCGGAATACCTTTACCAATGACATCTGCTACTGCAAAACTCATCGTACCATCTTTATGATCAATGAGGTTGAAGTAATCTCCGCTTACTTTTTGCGCTGCAACAGAAATCACACCAATTTGTATACTATCAAATTGAGGTATATCTGTTTTCAACATTGTTTGTTGTAAACGTGATGCTAAATCAATTTCTTTATCATGATATTGCAAGCGATCTACTAATTGTTTATAGTCTCTATAGCTATAACCGAATCCTTTAACAATTTCTTTCAACACATTAAATGTTTTCAAGATTTGCGCTTCATCTAAATTTTGATTTTGTATGTGCTCTTTATGTATTTGCACGATATCTTCAGGCAATAAATCTTTTTTTACGACTTCTTCGGTAAAACGCTTACACTCATTTAATAATTCAATTGAATCATTTGTATGTAAGCTTTTATCAATTAGCGTTTTATATTGATTTTTGAATTCTTCCACGCGGTATTTTCCTCCTCAAAATGCAAATATAAATCGCATACATTGGATGTAACATAAATTTATGTTCTTGATGTATGTTTTAAATAGGATATGTAAATGCTGATTATTGCTTTAGCATCTCATTATATTGGATTAATAATTAGAAAAGTTTCTACTTTAATATTTAAAAAAGCTTTAGGATACCCTAAAGCTTCTCACTTAGACATCTTATGTAAAGGTATCCAACCACTATAATAAAATTCAAAATTCAACAAACTTAATTAACTCAACAATTAAATGGTTGTTACATGTTATAGCAAATCGATGTCTAGCATTTACTAATATATTTACTTATTAAGTAACCCCTTGAAACTTAGGATTTATTATTCCTAATATTATGTAATCCTAAACTTATATCAATAGCAATGTTAACTTCTTTCATTTTTTTCTCAGAAAGATATGTTAATTTTTCTTTTAGTCTATTTTTATCTAAAGTTCTGATTTGTTCTAACAATATAACAGAATCTTTATCAAGTTTATATTTACTTTTTTCTATTTCTACATGTGTAGGTATTTTAGCTTTATTAATCCTACCAGTAATTGCAGCCACAATTACTGTAGGACTATATTTATTACCAGTATCGTTTTGTATAATAACGACGGGTCTAATTCCCCCTTGTTCAGACCCTTGCACTGGTGACAAATCAGCTAAATAAACGTCTCCTCTTCTCATCATTCATTATTATTCTTGGAGCTAATGTAAACTTCATTGCAATCACAAGCTTCACATTCAAATGGAAAGGCTTCTGCTGCAAGGGAGAGATTTAAGTCAGCCATTTGAGAATAGCCTTCTTTTAATAGTTGTTCAATACTATGGTTTCTACTTTGATTAAAACTTGCCATGAATAAAGACCTCCAGGTGACTAAAATAGAATATATCGAGATTTCTTGTTAGATATATAATAACAAATTTTACATAAAGTGACTATACTATTTTAGCAATTCATTTCGAATTTCTAAGCCCTTAGTCTCATGATAAATCCTCGGCAATCTTCTACTCAGTCTACATAAAACCTCATAATTAATAGTTTTTTGTTGGTATGCCAACGCTTCAGCTGATTGTGGGTTATCACTATGATGGTCCATAATAATGACTTTATCTCCTGCTTCTATATCTTCAGGAATTTTTATAATTATCTGATCCATACATACTTTTCCAATGATTTCACATTGGATACCATTTACATTCACGCTAAAGCCTTTCATTATTCTTGGAAAACCATCTGCATATCCTACTGGAATAATACCTATTCTTGTTGGTTTATCAGCTGTATATACGCTACCATAACTTACTGATTCTCCAGCTTGAAGTATTTTAGTTTGAACAACCTCACTAATCCACTGTGCGCTAGGTTTTAAATGTACTTTAACATTCGTTTTTACATATTGTGATGGATAATAACCATATAGTGAAATGCCGACCCTAACTGCATTACAAAACTGTGTATCCTTCATTAATGCACCTGCTGAGTTTTGAGAATGTATATAATCTGGTTTATCAGCTTGATTAACTATTTCTTCAAATAGGGCTTGTTGTTCATTCATTGATTCACCAGCTTCATCTGCACATGCAAAATGAGTGAACACGCCTTCAAATACTAAATGCTCTTGTGAGTGGATAAGCGATATAACCTCTTTGTACTCATCAACGTCTTTCATACCTAATCTGCCCATACCAGTATCTAATTTAATATGTAGCCAAATATCTTTTTCATTTGTTTCTGGAATTTCTTGAATCGCATCAACCAACCAATCTTTCGAAGGGACTGTAATTGCAACACGATGTTGGATAGCTTTACTAATATTATATGAAGGGATTACACCTAATACGAGTATCTTTGCATCTATACCATGCATTCGCAACTCAATAGCTTCATCAAGCGTCGCTACCGCAAAAAACTCCGCACCATTTTCCATAAGTTGTCTAGCAATTGGTACGCTTCCTAGTCCATACCCATTTGCTTTAACTACAGGCATGACAGTTTTATTTGGATGTAATTTTTGAAAAACTTGAAAATTAGAGACAATGGCATTTAAATCCACATTCAAGTATGACGATCTATAGTACTTATCAGACATTAAATTTATACCTCCTATATGCTTATAATGATATACATATCTTTATATTAAATTAATTTTATAACACTCATAATAAGATAGCCAAATCAAACATACTGCAATTTTTAAAAAACATCATCAACTTCTAAAATAACTTGGCTCATTGCATAGTGTTCTGTATGCGTAATACTCACATGTACATTAAAATCACCGTAATAAACGCAAGGTTTTCCATTTTCGTCATTGAAGCAATCTATATCGTTAAAAGCAACCGTTTTACCAATTCCTGTCCCTAAAGCTTTGCTAAAAGCTTCTTTACATGCAAAACGTCCAGCTAGAAATTCCATTTTACGGTGTTCATTTTTAAATCCATTAAACTTATGTTGTTCATTTACTGTTAAAATACGTTCCACAAGTTTATCTTGCTTTTGGTAAAGTTTTTTTATTCTGTCAATCTCAATTAAATCCACACCTATACCGTGTATCATAGCGTTTCTCCTTACTTTTGCATAACTTTTTATTCACTTGTTTATAAACAGATAATTAGCAATTAGTTTGACTGGTTTTTGTCCTTATTTACGGATTTAATTTGTTGTTTCAACCTTGTGGCAGTTGTTTTATTAATAAATTTAATACTTATATTACCGCCAGCAGTTGATAATGTAAGATTTGCTAATTTATATTTCCTCATTAAAATCCCTTCATGTGTGTCTACATTTTGTATTCTAAATAACGGAACTTTCATTACTGACACAAACCACAAACCATTTCTAACTGTAACTACGTTATCATCTATATTATATTTGAAAATTTTATATCTATATATTGGAATGAAAATAACACTTATAATTAGATATACGAGCGCTATACTAACTCCAATAATAATAATCCATTTCATCTGCTCTTTATCAATCCATTCAAGCCATACATAGTTGACCACGTTAAATATAGTGAATGCAATTAACAAAATCGCTACAGTAATAGTTGCAGAGAGTCGCATCACTGTCTTACCTGACTCATGCATATTGTTATAGTTCTCCATCATTTTCACCTCTCAAGTACCAACACCTAAGTATTTGAACATGCTTCTGCGGATTAAAATCAAGACCTATTGCTTCATTACCCGCAGCTTTTGCAATAATAAAATTAAAGTTTCCTAAATTACTTTTAATAAGAAATGGATTGCGTTTTATTTCCATCCCTAATATTTTATTATGTTTAAAATATGAATTTCTAAATCCAAATAGAGTCACATTGCGTATCACGATTTCGTCATTTTCCACCTTTAAACCGGAATACTTAACAACAAGATAGCTATGTATGATTAATAATAATATTATTATACCGGCGATCAAGAACACCCAAGGCTCCCAAAAATAATTAATAATAACAGCCCCAACAACAATGACAATTGACTCCTTCCAAAAATGTCTATGGAAACCTCTCCAAGGCATGCCTTGCTCTGGCTTTTCAAATGACATATTAGGAATTAAATTTTTGATAATTGCATAGCCTTTATCTCGCTTAATAAATGGAAGAATCATAACATTGCCATCTAAAGATACATCATCTTTATCGTTACCGTTCATATCACTTGTTATGACAAAATGGATGGCCGTATAGCCAAATAATTTCCTCAAAAATGATTGTTTTTCAACAATTGCCTGCACTCTATCTGTAGGGACAGTAATACTTTTCACATTAAAAAGACCATATTTAATATTTAACTGATTGTTGTTTTGCGTCACTGTATAATTAAAATTACGTACAATGACAATAAATGTTCCTACTATATAACTTATTGCTATAACTATTGCTATCATCATGAGCACTATAACGAAAATTGCTTGCGAAATTTGTGCAAATTCATCCGTTAACCAATCCCAAGGAATGACGTTCGACAAACCACCAATAATTGGTGATAGCGCAGCAAATGCAACACCTATTGCACCACTAGTTAGTGCCATAAATAACAATTCTTTAAAGTTAAGCTTATATAAATGTACTGGCTGATTATCTACTTCAGTATTATGTTCATCTTCTGCCGAAATATCCATCTTACTTTGCGTTTCATCACTATCATTGATTAATTCTTTTTGCTTATCTCTCAAAGCTTGCTGAATCGTTTCACTTTGTGATTTTGACACTGTATCTAAATCAATACCATCACTAGGCGTCTTAATTTGTAATTTCACGCCCCCAACTAATTGATTGATAATGCCTTGTGATGTGTCTAACGTTTGAATACGACGAATATTTAATTCTTTTCTTTCTTTTGTAAATATACCTGTTGCTAAAACAAAATGATCATTTTCTATCCAATAGCGTGTGTTATATACTTTTAGCACTTGATTTATGAATGAAATAATAAAAAACAAACTTACTATACCTGGGAAGATATAAGCATAAATATTTGTGAAATCAAAATCTCTAATATTAAATACTAAAAAAATAATGATTAAAAAGATGTTTTGCTTAATTGCTTCAATAATACCTGTTAAGTAAGAAATGGGATGCAGTTTTTGTGGTTTATACATCAAAATCAGCTCCTTTCAAATAACCAAGCGTCATTGATTCAAATGCTTTTGAGTCTTTAATCGATATTAGTGGAAAGCTCACACGATGACCCGCTGTAACTAATGAAACTTTAGCCAAATCTAGCTTCTTTAAAATTGGGTTGTTTTTGCGTTCAGTAAATTGAGTACGTTCAAGTTTTACAATTTTTTGAGTTTTAAAAAAGAAATCAAATTTAACTTCTATATAATTTTCCATAATTCGATAATAAGTATACCGATAAGTAATCCAAGGTTTTAGGACAGCATATATAATATCAAATAAAATAAATGCGTATATTAAGTAGATTATAAAATGCCACCAATTAAAATGACTCCATAAAAATATTAAGACAATTGCTATAATCATATTAACTATAAATGATAGTCCCTCACTAATATAATAGTAAGTTAATGCTTGGCTAGGACTTTTCTTAAATAGTTGTTCGCTCGACATATATACACTCCTCTATTGAGATTTCAACTCATTATAACATAAGGCTATTGCACGCTTCACTTCCCTTTTATCAAATGTATCTATTAAACTGTGTTTCGATAACAATATGTAATTTATATATGAACACAAAAAATCACCCCAAATAATTGGGATGATTAAACCTAAATTTCATATATGATAAATTATTTACTATTTTTTATGGTCGGCAAATGTGCGACCTTTCATTGATTTCTTATTGTTGTTTCTGTCTGAAGAAGGTCTGTCATTTTTTTTCTTATTGTTGAATCCGCCTTTACTTGAACGACGGTTTTTGTTATCAAATTTGCCACCGCCACGTTTGTGATTGCCACCACCACGTTTTGGTCCACCTTTACCTTGACGACCTTTGCCGCGAGATAACGGTTTTTCAAATGTTAATTGAACATCAACATCATCATTTGATTCAACCAACTCTTGCAATAATGCTGCAACTAAATTCACATCATTATATTCTTCGATTAACTCAGTAGCAATACGTTGTAATCTAGGCTCGCTGTCTCTAGACATCCAATTTTGAACTTTACCTTTAATGTCGTTTTCACGTGCTTTAAGCACTTCTTTGCGATGAGGTGGTCTCAAAGCTGTCATTTGACGTTTGTTTGCTTGTTCAATTTGACGGATATAATCCATTT
>ERZ1023255.109-NODE-109-length-11916-cov-16.053115_pt1 | contig 11916 bp, 7 predicted proteins | sample MGYA00380459_ERZ1023255 | MGnify/ENA primary metagenome ERZ1023255 (study PRJEB33173, sample SAMEA4830368) | metagenome | study: EMG produced TPA metagenomics assembly of the PRJEB25223 data set... | reverse complement strand
AATTTTCCACCTGCATGAAGTATCGTAAAAATGACTTGAACAGTAGGTTTTCCAGAAGTATGAATACCTGTAGGCATTCCGCGTCCATTATCTTCTATAGTAATGCTCTCATCTTTATTTATCGTAACAATGATTTCACTTCCGAAACCATTTAATACTTCATCGACGGAATTATCGACAACTTCATATACTAGATGATGTAATCCACGTTTATCGGTAGAACCAATATACATCCCAGGTCTTTTTCTAACGGCCTCTAGTCCCTCAAGTACCTGAATGGAATCATCCGAATAATTATTTTTTTTATTCATTGCCAATCGTTTCGCCCTCCTACAAACGTACGTTCGTTTTTAAAACTATACATTAGTTATTCTTATATAAATCTTGATAAATTGCAAGTATCAAATCAATTTTCAATAGATAAATGCTTTTCATTTAAAATTTTTATTCGTATTATGATGGTCTTATGTGGTAAAATAATTTTAATGTCATTAAAGGATGTGGATTATATATGATGATTATAATCATGTTAATACTAAGTTACCTCATTGGTGCTTTTCCAAGTGGCTATGTAATAGGTAAATTATTTTTCAAAAAAGATATTCGACAATTTGGTAGTGGCAATACTGGCGCAACAAATAGCTTTAGAGTACTAGGGAAACCTACAGGGTTTTTAGTTACTTTTCTAGATATTTTTAAAGGATTTATTGTTGTCTTTTTCCCACTATGGTTGCCTGTTCATGCGGAAGGTACAATTAGTACATTTTTCACAAATGGACTTATCGTAGGTGCTTTCGCGATTCTAGGTCATGTATATCCAGTTTATCTTGGTTTTAAAGGCGGTAAAGCCGTTGCTACAAGTGCTGGTGTCATACTAGGAGTTAATCCTGTCTTATTATTAATATTAGCAGTAATTTTCTTTGGAATATTATATTTAACAAAGTATGTATCACTCTCAAGTATCATTGCATCAATTTGTTGTGTTATTGGTGCATTATTAATTCGAGATTATATCCTCTTTGTTGTTAGTATTGGTGTAGGCGTGCTACTGATAATTAGGCACCGTACTAATATTGTAAGAATATTCAAAGGTGAAGAGCCTAAAATAAAATGGATGTAACTATTACAAAAGTCGCAGTATAAAAACAAATAAACTTTTCAAACAAACGCTAAGCTGGGACATTAAGATGTTTCCAGCTTTTTAACATTGTATCTATTATACTACGTAAACAATGTTTTATCATAGTATTTCTATAGTTCATATTTTTGTAAATCATTTATCGAAATTAATTGAAAAATTATGTTATACTACTTTTAACGTTACTCAAAGTGGGTAATATATAAATTACTAATGTAAAAATTAGTAACCAACGTTCATAAGTGAAAGCTTATGGATCGAAAGGAGACTTTTATTATGGAAATAGAACTTTCAGATAATGCTGTATCTTGGTTTAAGGAAGAACTAGATTTACCAGAAGATGACAAAGTCTTACAATTCTTTGTACGTTATGGCGGAGAATTCCAATTAAAACAAGGGTTTAGTCCCGCTTTCAGCGTAGACAAGAAAAATGACGTAGAAATTGGTTACGAAAACCATTACGATGGACTAGATGTCGTAATCGCTGAAAAAGATTTATGGTATTTTGAAGACCACAATTTATACATTGATGTTAGTAACAGTATTGATGAAATTTCATATGCCACTAAATAAATCTTAAATTATCCTATGGAGTTTTCTAATTCATTTGGCTTTAATTTTATTAATAAGCGTATGAAACCTTTATACATTTTTAAATAAATCATGATATATAGTAATAAAAAAGCGTTCGGGTCTCCCCAAACGCTTTTTTATTTAATTTAATTTTAGTATTGTTAATTCTCTTAAGCATTTCACTATACTAGTGATTTAATGCAACACCTACATTATATGCCTTTAATAACTTCTAAATTCTCGCCTAACTTATTTCTTTCAGCGACGTCGCTATAAACAGCGTGCCATTCAGGGAAATATCTATCTAATCGTATTGGCTTGAAATCTTCTTTTTTAATACAAGTCAATGTAGTTGATCCTGTGGTAGCTAATTCTCCCGCTTCATTATATATTTCGTAGCAATATACAGATCGTAATCTAGAATACTTTTCAACCCATGTTTTAATTTTTACCGTTTCTGGATAAAAAATTGATTTGATATATTTAATATCCAAATCAACAACTGGAGAAATGATACCTGAATCTTCCATGGCTTTATAACTAAAACCTAATTTAGAGATATAATCTGTACGCGCTACCTCAAACCAAGTTGGATAGTTACCATGATAAATCACACCCATTTGATCAGTCTCTGAATAGCGTGATTCAATTTGTGTCATACTGTAAATCATTATAAACGTCCTCTTTTCAATTGTTCATGTTATATATTATTTACTATTAAATATTAACATAAAAATTTCAGTATAGCATTTTACCAGTTTATCGCTTAGAATGCTGAGAAAAATTACTTATAACCTATTACCTATTCTATATTCATTTACCCGACGTCACTTAAAGATAATGCTATTTCAAAATATGGCTAATCTATCCGTAAATTTATAATATAGTTATAACTTTAAAGCAATGCATCATACACATATTTATACGTCTTTAATTATAATTTTGAGGCTGAGACATATCTATATGCCTCAGCCTCGTCTAAATCTTTATTATTTAATTAATACTTCTAACCTTAAAATTATTCAGCTAATTTATTTCTTAATACTAATTGAAGAATACCACCATGACGGTAATAATCCATTTCAACATTAGAATCGAAACGAGCCATTGCTTCAAATTCTATTACATCGCCGTTTTCTTTCTTAGCTTGTACTTTTACGAAATCATGCGGTTTTACATTTTCATCAATATCTACTGAAATAACTTCAGTACCATCGATACCAAGGCTATCCGCAGATTCGCCTTCTTTGAATTGTAATGGTAAAACACCCATCATTACTAAGTTTGAACGGTGAATACGTTCATAACTTTGTGCGATAACTGTTTTAACACCTAGTAAGTTTGTACCTTTAGCCGCCCAGTCACGAGATGAACCCATACCGTAATCATTACCAGCTAAAACAACTAAACCAGTGCCGTCTTCTTTGTATTTCATAGCAGCGTCAAATATTGGCATTTGTTCGCCTGTTGGCCAATAAGTTGTGAAACCACCTTCAGTGCCTGGTGCTAATTGGTTTTTAATACGGATATTCGCAAATGTACCACGTACCATTACTTCATGGTTACCACGACGAGAACCATACGAGTTAAATTGACGAATAGGAACGCCATGGTCAAGTAAATATTTACCTGCAGGCGTATCTTTACCAATTGCACCCGCTGGAGAAATATGGTCAGTTGTTACTGAATCTCCAAATTTACCCATAACTCTTAAGTCTTTTAATGAATCAATTGTGCCTGGTTCTTTAGAAAGACCTTGGAAGAATGAAGGATTTTGGATATAAGTTGATTCAGGATCAAAGTCATATAACGGTTGATCCGTAACATCAATTTCATTCCACATTTCATTATTATTATATACAGTTTCATATTCTTCTTTAAATAGTTTTGGAGTAACAACTGTATCAACAGTGTCTGAAACTTCTTTAATTGATGGCCAAATATCTTTTAAGTAAACATCTTCTCCATCTTTACCTTTACCAAGTGGTTCATTTTGTAAATCGATATCCACAGTTCCTGCTAGTGCATATGCAACAACTAATTGTGGTGAAGCTAAATAGTTAGCTTTAACTAATGGGTGGATACGACCTTCAAAGTTACGGTTACCTGATAATACAGAAGAAACAAGTAAATCTTCGTCAGCAATTGCTTTTTCAATTTCTTCTAGTAATGGACCAGAGTTACCGATACAAGTTGTACAACCATAACCAACAAGGTTAAAGCCTAAATCATCAAGATATTCAGTTAAGCCTGAATCTCTTAAATATCCAGTAACAACTTTAGAACCTGGCGCTAATGATGTTTTAACATATTCAGGGACTTTCAACCCTTTTTCTACCGCTTTCTTAGCAACTAGCCCTGCACCTAACATAACATATGGGTTAGATGTATTTGTACATGATGTAATCGCTGCAATCGCTAAATCACCAGTTTTCATTGTAGTTGATGTACCATCCTTGAATTCGATTGTTGCAGTTTTATCGAATTCACTTTCATCAAAACCGTGACCCTGGTTACCTGCTGGTGCAGTAACTGATTTTTCAAATTCTTTCTTCATGTCGCTTAAGAAAATTAAATCTTGCGGACGTTTTGGTCCTGATAATGATGGTTCAACAGTAGATAAATCTAATTCAACTACATCAGTATATTCAGGGTCCTCTTTTTCAACAGTAAAGAACATGCTATTTTCTTCTAAATATTTTTTCACTAGATCAATTTGTTCATCAGTACGTCCTGTTAGGCGCATGTATTTTAATGCTTCTTCGTCTACTGGGAAGAAACCACAAGTAGCACCATATTCTGGTGCCATGTTAGCAATTGTTGCACGGTCTGCTAATGGTAAGTGTTGTACACCTGGACCAAAGAACTCAACAAATTTTCCAACTACACCTTTTTTACGTAATTCTTGAGTTACACGTAAAGCTAAATCTGTTGCAGTCGCACCTTGAGGTAATGCGTTGGATAATCTAACACCGATTACTTCAGGAATTGGGAAATATGATGGTTGACCAAGCATACCAGCTTCAGCTTCAATACCACCTACACCCCAACCTAATACACCAAGGCCATTAATCATTGTTGTATGTGAGTCAGTACCTACTAATGTATCAGGGAAAGCTACTGTTTCTCCATCTACATCACGTGCATGAACAACATTAGCTAGATATTCTAAGTTCACTTGGTGAACAATACCAGTTGCTGGTGGTACAGCGCTATAATTGTTAAATGCTTTTGTAGCCCAATTTAAAAATTGATAACGTTCATAGTTTCTTTCAAACTCTAATTTCATATTGCGCTCTAATGCGTCTGGATTTGCATAGCTATCAACTTGAACTGAGTGGTCAATAACTAAATCTACAGGTACTTCAGGATTAATTTTATTTAAATCTCCACCTACATCATTCATTGCTTTACGTAATGACGCCAAGTCAACAACTGCAGGTACACCTGTAAAGTCTTGTAAGATAACACGAGAAGGTTTGAAAGGTACTTCGCCTTCAGTTCCATTAGTAAATTCTGATAACGCTTTAATATGTTCATCAGTAATTACAAAGCCATCCTCTTGTCTTAATACAGATTCTAGTAATACTCTAATTGAATATGGCAATTTTGAAACTTTCGTTAAACCTTGTTCTTCTAAAGTATTCAAATCATAAAAAGTATATGATTTGCCATTTAACTCGAACGATTTTTTCGATTGCTGTTTGATATTAGAAGCCATATAAATCCCCCTTGAAATTTTTGTAATATATATGCCGTTATTTAAATTGTATAATTATATGTCCTTTAAAACAACTAGCTAGGGCAAGAAACATCTATAATTTAGATTTGAATTTTCAATCGGTATGTATAAGGAAAACTTATCTTAACTTTGGTGTGTAATAAGTTATTATTATCAATTGAGAATCATTATCAACCTCTTGTCACATGTTCCTCATTATATTTTATAAATAAAAAAAGCTGAGTATCCAAATGGATACTCAACTTTTTATTCTAAAGTGATTTTATTGATCTGCTTTTTCTGCATTTCTAAGTGGTTTACGTTGTTCAATAATATCGTCTTCATAATCTTCTTGTTGATGCTGTAAGTAATCTTGTAATCTATGTTTATTAGGCGTCAATGTTAAACCTAAGAATTTACGTTCTTGGTTAGCATCTTTATAGAATGAAATCATCATCATAATTACTACAAATGAGAACGGTAAAGCACTTATAATGGCGGCACTTTGAATTGCATTCAGTGCTTCTGCGCCATTTCCTCCACCTGCAAATAGTAATACAAAGGCGATTAGTGATTGTGCAGCGCCCCACGTCAATTTGACAACATTTGATGGCTCTAATGAACCATAAGTTGTTTGCATCCCTAGTACAAATGTTGCAGAGTCTGCCGATGTAATAAAGAATGATGCAATTAATACTAAAGTTACAATAGATAATATCATTCCAATTGGCATTTCATGAAATACTCCGAAAAGTTGTGTTTCAGCAGTCATATCAAATAATTCTGGATTTTTCTTACCAGTTTCAATGCCTAATACGCCAAACACACTGAACCAAACGAAACTTATAAGTGTCGGTACTAACAGTACGCCACCAATAAATTCACGTATAGAACGTCCTTTAGATACACGCGCAATAAAAATACCTACGAATGGACTCCAACTTAACCACCAACCCCAATAGTAAAGTGTCCAACTAGACATCCATTCACGTTTTTGAGGGTTTTGTGCCGCTGTATCAAATGTATTTAATAAGAATGAGTTTAACAAACTCCCTGTTGAACTTGTCATCATATTCAAAATCAATACTGTCGGACCAATAATGAGCACAGCAATCATCAAGATTGCACCTAAACTAATGTTTAAGTTACTTAAATACTGAATACCTTTACTCAATCCAGACCAAGCACTCATCATAAATAAGATTGTTACTACAACTATGATTATAGCTTGTACCCAAACATTGTTTGGTATACCGAATAAGTAATTAAGACCTCCATTAATTTGTAACGCGCCCATACCTAGTGATACGGCCACACCTACTACTGTAGCAAATACAGCAAGTACATCAATGATTGTCCCAATTGGTCCTTCAACTTTGTTACCTAAGATAGGACGTAATGTTCTTGAAATAAGTCCTGGTTCGCCTTTTCTAAATTGAGCGTAAGCTAGTGCTAATGCAACAACACCATATATTGCCCATGCATGGAATCCCCAATGGAAAAATGTTGAACGTAATGCTTCTGTATATGCTGCTGTTGTTTTTGGATCTGCATTTGGCGGAGCTGCAAAATCAGCCATTGGTTCTGCTGCACCGTAGAATACAAGTCCAATCCCCATACCAGCACTGAATAACATCGCAAACCATGAAATTGTGTTAAATTCAGGTTTGTCATTTGGTTTACCTAATTTTAATTTCCCAATAGGGCTGAAAATTAGAAATACACAGAAGAAAACTATAAACGTTGTAAGAATTAAGTAATACCATCCAAGTTTATCTGTAATCCATAGTTTAATCGTATTCGTAACATAATCAAATTGTCCCGGTAAAACTGCACCAATAATAACAACAATTGCTACGATAATCGCACTATAGATAAAAACAGGAGATATCTTCTTAACATCAGGTTGGTTACTAGAAGAATTCATAATTAATTACTCCCTTTCTTATCCTATTAAATTTTCAAGCCAAATAGAACTTTCATTTTTTCAAAAAGATTCTATTTAAGTATTAACCACGTATTAGAATAACAAAACAATGCATTAATATCAAATTTCATTAAAAAAACTATTCTCTTACTTTTAAATATATTGTATAATAATCTTTAAAATTAAATAAAAGGGAGTTTACCATATGTTTCAAGAGTTTAAAGAATTTGCATTAAAAGGCAATGTCTTAGATTTAGCGGTAGCTGTAGTTATGGGAGCAGCATTCAACAAAATTGTTACAGCTTTAGTTTCATTCATCATTATGCCATTAATCGGATTGATTTTTGGTACAGTTGATTTCGCTGAGAGCTGGTCATTCATGGGAATTAAATACGGTATGTTCGTTCAGTCAATCATAGATTTTATCATTATTGCATTCGCATTATTTATTTTTGTGAAGATTGCGAATACGCTAATGAAAAAAGAAGAAGAAGAAGAAATCGAAGAGAATACAGTTTTACTTACTGAAATTCGTGATTTATTACGTGAAAAAAATTAATTTAATATACTAAAAAAACGAGAGTCCTAGCAGAATAAAAACTACTAGAACTCTTTTTATTTATCTTATTTCATTAAAATCTTTATACTTTTTTATTTTGAAAACGTGTTGCCACATAATATTACTTATTGTTTCTTAAAAGTTGTCACACTTTGATATTGTTCCGTAACCACTTCTAAAATGAGTGGAATTCTTTGTTTCAATTCACTTACATGTGAAATAATGCCCACCATTCTGCCTGTAGATTTTAAACTTAACAGTGTATCTAAAGCTGTTTCTAAAGTTTCTTGATCTAATGTTCCAAATCCTTCATCGACAAACATAGAATCTAGTGCAATACCACCTGACTCTTGTTGAACAATTTCACTTAAGCCTAATGCTAAAGCTAAAGAAGCTTGGAAGGTTTCCCCTCCAGATAATGAGCTAATATGCCTAGATTGATTAGAGTGTGCATCAAAAACATCAATCTCAAGTCCACTGTATCCTTGTGAAACCTGTGACTTACGTACTAGTTGATAGCGTTGACCCGTCATTAAAGATAAACGTTGATTGGCTTGCGCAAGGATTCTTTCTAAATAATAAATCAAAACGTAATTTTCTAATGTTAATTTTTGTTCATTTTTCCCCGCTAAAATTTCTGCTAATTGAAAAATTTCTTGTTGTGTTTTTAATTCACTTTCTAATTTACCAATTATTTCTTTTATTTCACTGATTTTTTTATTATTAAATGTGATTTTATATTCATGTTGACTCAATTCAGAAGAGATTAATTCAAACGCTTGCTGCTGTTGTTCGAAAGCTTCAGTTAGTTGTTGTGTATCTTCTAATTTTTTATCAGAAATTTCATCTTTTAGTTGCGAAATAACTAATTCAAAAGATTGTTTTGATTTATTAAATTCAGTTATTTCATTTTCTAGTGATTCTTTTTCTTTAACTTTAGAAACTGTATTATATACTTGTTCTATGTCTGTGAAACCAATCCGCTTCATTTCATCGTCAATTTTCACATTTATATTATTGATTTCTTGTTCAATTTCAGACGAGCTATTATTTAAATGATTTTTGTTATTTTGTTCTAAAGCAAGTTCACTCTTGTATTGTTGTATGCTATTTTCCAATTCTTCCAAGTTTTTTTCATATTTTTCTATTTCACTTTGATAGTTTTCAAATATTTTTATAAAAGCATCTACATTAGTAAAACCTGTAGTATTTTCAAAATCATTTATAGCTATTTCATTTTCTTTCAAGTTATGTTGTTTAGTTTTCTTATCTAATTCTAACTGATGGAATTGTTGTTCATATTGTTGTTGTAATTCTTTTAATTCAACAATCTCTTCATTTTCTTTTTCAATCTTTTGTTTTTGCGCTATTTTTTTCTTAACTTCTGTTTCAAGTTCATGATAATTTGTATTTTCTAGTTTCTCTTTATCAAATTTCGCCAACTGTTCTTCAATATAATTTAGTTCACTTTCAACTTTAATTTTATCTTCAGTTGTAGCATTTTTCTTTTGTTCTAATTGAGCAAGACTTTGGTGACGTGCAGTTAAATCATCAAAATCAATATGTTGCGTTATAGTATGTACTTGATTACCACAAATTGGGCATGTGTCTCCAACATTTATTGCTGATTGCAAAGTGCTAATCAAATCTTGCTTATTATTTAAATCTATACTTGTTTTATCTATTTTTTTATACGCATCCGTTAGCTGTTGAAGCTCATCATTTAACTTTTCACTGTAATTTGCTTTTTGATGTTTTCTTTCTTGTAATTGTAAGTATTCTTTTTTATCATGATTATTTTGTTTTAACACTTTAACTTCATTATTTAAACTGTATATTGTTTCATTTACTAGTTCTATTTTTTTATGATTCGGTACTCTACCGTTTATTTTTCCTTTAATTTCTTCTAATTGCTGTATTAGTGCTTCGAGTTTTGTTTGAAGTGATGCAAAACCTTCTTGAAGTGATTGTTGCTCTTCATAAGCCACTTTGTACTTTTGAGATCTCTCAAAGAAAAGTTTCGTTTTTTCAATAAAGTTTTTACTATCTGTTATTTTTTCTGACTCATTTTTATGTGCATCTAACTGTTCATCTGCTTTTTTTATTTGAATTTCAAGCTCTGAAATAATTTCTTTTTTCTCATTGATATCTTCTTTTATTTTTTGTTGTTTTGTATATAATTTATCTTTAGATTCTAATAAATTAGCAATTGGCCTTACCTCATTAATTGCATTCAATCGCTTAATTTTTTCATTTATATCATTTTCTTGAGTTAATAATTGCTCATAATTTTGTTGATTTTCTGCTAATTTATTTAATGTTTCTTCTAATTTTTGATTATTTTTCAAACAAGCTTCAGCATCATTTAGTTTAGTTTTATGTTCATCCTTTTGTTGTTTTAATTTATTTTGCTTTTGCTTTGCTTTTTCATCAAATACATCTAATACTTCAAGCACCTGATTTGTTTGTCTTGGGTTAATGGATTTATATTCAATTAATGTTTCATCATTGAACGTTTCTAAATCCAACCAATTTGTTTCTAATAAATGATATCTCTGTTCTATTTGTCCTCTAACTTCTTTAACATCTTCAGATAAGTTTTTTTGTATTTCTTCAAAACGCTGGCTATTAAAAAGTGTCCTTAATATTTCTTGTTTTTCAGAGCTTTTTGATAATAAAAATCTTTTAAATTCGCCTTGAGGTAAAATAAATAGCTGTCTAAATTGTTCAGCATTCACGCCCAACAATTCTTTAATAAATTGATTACCATTTGTTATTTTACTTTCCCTAAGTTCATATGTTTCAGCTTCCATTTCATACACGGCAAGCTGACCAAGCGTTTTGTTTTTATTACCCTCTTTAACAAATGCACCTTGTCTTTTTATTTTGAAATATTGATCCCTTAATTTGAATTCAAATTCTACTATCATAGGCTTTTTACTTTCAGCAAAATGACTTCTCAAATCACTCTCTTTTCTATCTTTTGTAGAAGCTTCTCCAAATAAAGCGTAAACGATAGCGTCAAAAATCATAGTTTTTCCTGAACCAGTTTTACCGCTAATTAAAAACAATTGATTATTATTCACATGATTAAAATCAATTGTTTCATTTAAAAAAGGACCAAAATTATTTAATTTAAGTGTCATCGGTCTCATTTAATTAGAACCTCCTTCTAACATTGCACGCATGACATACTCAATTTTTTGCTTTTGATTGGTGGTTAATTGTTCATCCGTTATACTTTGATAAAAATTATCTATAATAGTTCCATCATCAAGCTTTTGTATTTCAATATTTTCATGATACATCGATGTATTAAATTCAAAGGTTTGATTAGTCAGTGCTAGTGTATTCGGATAAATTTGTTTTAAATGCATCATCGGATCATTCACATGTGACATATGCTTTAATTTAAAATGCATATAATTTTCTTTATTTTTAACTTTTAATTTTTTTTGTATTGCATCCTCATAATCTCCTTCTATTACTTCCAATTGTCTCAAAGGCTTCAAAGGTATAAATTTATCTTTTATATCATTTTCATTTATTTCAATAATTCTATAACCTTTAGGCTGATCTACTTCTGAAAATGAGTATTGTAATATAGATCCACTATAATTTATAAAATTTGAGTCAATACTGAATGGATGGTGTAAATGACCTAATAGTACTCTATCGAATTGCTGAAATACCTTTTCCTCAACTGATTCTACTGTTCCAATTGTTAATGGTCTCTCAGAATCCGAACGTATACCGCCTTGCACCGTTAAATGGCCTATGAACATATTTATTCTATGTTCATCAATTACTTCATTCATTTTCTTCAAAGCATGTGCAAGTGCCTGTTGATGCGTTTCAATTTCTTCATCATCGAAGTAGTATTGCATTTCATTAATTGTTGCAAATGGTAATGTATAAAAGTCTACATCACCTATTGAAATAGGATTTTGCATATCATTCAAACTCGTACGAATATATATATTTGATTTTTCAAACCA
>ERZ1023255.108-NODE-108-length-12126-cov-8.746251_pt1 | contig 12126 bp, 17 predicted proteins | sample MGYA00380459_ERZ1023255 | MGnify/ENA primary metagenome ERZ1023255 (study PRJEB33173, sample SAMEA4830368) | metagenome | study: EMG produced TPA metagenomics assembly of the PRJEB25223 data set... | reverse complement strand
AATAATATTTATCATATTAAATCTCCTTTTTTAATTTTTAGGAGACAGTAGTAGGGATTTTATTATAGCATGTAAGGCACTTTTTTGTACATTTTTTTAACGTTTCGTCCTATCTTACGTATAAAATTATAAAAAAACACCCAGTGACATGTTTGGGTGGTGGATATAAAAAAATATTTGAGAAAAGGCTTGCGATTTACATGTAAATATATTATAACACATAAAAATAAGGCAAGCACATAAGTGCCTGCCTCAATGTATCATAAGTATAAGTTATCAACACTAACATAAACATTAAGTAATGCAATCAACTATAACATTACTTATGTCGTATGATTATTATGGAAATAAATTTCCAATATTATTGCATATTGCTAGGTGGTGAAATAAATTGACAGAAGATAACAATAAACAATATAATCCTAAAGACCCTGGTCATCGTGGTGGAGGTGGTCCAGGTCATGAGAAAAGAAGTAATGAACCAGCAAGTAAAGAGTACCGAAATCGTACACATGAACACGAAAGATTTACCGAACAAGAAAAAGAATCCTTATTTGGAAAAGGATATAAAAAATAATTTAACAATTAATTTTCATGGCATAAATTTTATAGTAGTTAGTATTATTAGATTTTTGATAAACAAAAATATCGTCTATTATGTTCGTATTTTTTATCTTGGGAGTTGGAGAAATAATAAAATTTATTTCATCATTTTCATCAATTGAATGGTAAATTAACTCTCCAGTCGTTATAGGGTCAGAATTTTCCGTATTACAATAATATTCAATATAAAATTTATAACTGTCTGTATCTAAAATTTCATCTATAGGATGCTTGTTGCTTAGTTTTGATAAGCGTAAATCTATTCTCTTCTTATTCATGTTTTTTCTGAAAGTATTAATTATTCTGATATAAATGTATTTTGTTAAATAATGTACAACAATTAATGTAACGATTAAAGCAATAAATATATTTAACATATCGTTTTTAATAAAATGTTTTATAATAGTTGAAATAATTGAATATGCACTGACGCTTAATAAAGAAAAAAGAATATTAAACATTTTCTTTACATCCTTCTTTTCGGTATCAAAAACAGAAAGATAATCCAAGTAAATAAATGTATATAAACCAGCTACACCCGAACTACATAGCAATAAAGTAAATTCCAATATTACACCTTCTTTTTATATTATTATACTAAAAATAAAGGGCATTGATAAATGTCTTTTATTTTTTAGTTATTACACCAACTTATCCAACAACGCATTAAACATCTGCCTAACTCGTTGCGCCTGTACATCAAATATATTTCCTATTTTTTCATAACTAACGCCCTTACAAAGCAGTAAAAACAAACAAAACTCTTTATCAGTTCCGACTCTTTCTACAACAGTTTCTAATTCATTGAAAAATATCGCATCTTCAAAATTGTTATTGTCTATTACGTTATTTACTGGTTGATCACTTACATTAAAGAATTCATCAATACCAACTTCTTCCTCATGTGTATCTTTATTCTCTATTGTCTTGTGGTAGTTTAATATAAATTCTTTTACAGTAGCTTTATCATACTTCATACATATTCTACTGCCTTTGCCACACGTTTCAATATAACCTCTCTAGCATGTCTTAAAGTGTATTCTGTGACACCTATAACACTCGCTATTACTTCATCTGTATACTTCTTATCATCCCACCAAGTGAGTTTAATAATCTGTTGTATTTTAACTTCACTATCGTTATACACCTGTGTAACGCCCTTCACAATTGATTCTAGGTTCATATATTGCAATTCATTCATATCACTACGCTTATGCTTATAAGTATCAACCATACTATGATAGTTCCGCATGTATCGTTCTAAAATTGGATAATCTTCTTTTCCTAAACTTTTAATCACACAACCAACTCCTCACGCTCTTTATTCAGCGATTCTTTAATTTCTACTACAAAGTTTTGATATATGACTTCACTCTCTTTTTGACGTTGTTTATTGCGTTCTAAACGCTTATGATGATGTACTTTATATAAATCTACCTGTAACTTATCAATCGTCTTAATTGGCTTGTTACTGCCATTAGATTTGAAGTATCTCATCACTTCATTTTGTTCCATTGGCGTATAGTTAGTGATAATTTTCTTTAATAAATTAAGTTTCTTGGTACTATTTGTTTTAAAACGATTCAATTCTTCTTTTTGGTCTATAATCCATATAACTAATTTCTCTAATGGATAAGAAACAGTTATAACGCCTGCTACATCATCACACATCATATGTGAAGTGTTTAAATGATACATAGCGTCGATTTGTTCCTGTGTTGCTCGTATCTTACTGTTAATGAATTGAGGATTATAACTAGTTAACAATTCGTATTCAGTAATTTTCATTTCTTCTTTATACAATAAAACTGATTTACAACGTTTTAATCTCATAGTAGCCCTCCTAGACTCTTATAATGAAACAGATTTATTTTTTATTCATCATCATCCATACCGAATATGTCAAAAACCGATTTCTCATTTGTCTTTTCTTTTGAAGGATCTAATATCTTTAATCTTGATTCAATTGTGAGTCCTAATTTGGGTGCAATGCTATTTAACTGTGATAATGCATCCCTTTTTATAGCATGGTTTTGATTGAGCTTTGTGCCACGTTCAGTAACAATAATTGCATCTTCATTTTTCATACGAATAGTTGCATTGATATAATCTGAATAAGCTGTGCAATATGCAGAAACTAGCGCTAAATCTAAACTGGCAATCGGTAATTCTACTAATAATGGCAATATTCTATGCCATTCATTTGTAGCTGTATCGTCTAACCATTCTGGTGGTTCTGATGATAGTTTTGTTAACTGCTGTAATGCTACTTCTGTAGCTTGTTTGTTTTCTTGTGCTTCTGTAGTTAATCTACTCTTTTGTTGCGACAATAATTTTCTTTGAGCCATTCAATTTCCCCTTTTCTAAATTATTTCCACTATGTAAAGCTACTTTTCTTTACACATTTTCAACTTTCATTTTCAACATTCTAGCGAGATTACCTGTCGACCGATAACAAACAACTTCAAAACAAGTGGGGGCTAATAGATGCATCCCTTTTTAATTTGATGCTGTTCAACTGGTAATAGCTGCACTAAAATGACATATATTTATTATTTATAAGCCTTTATCAGACTGTTGTTACATGCTCTAAAACAAGCTCTAAATGGCTTTTATGACGTCTGTATTTTAGTATTTTATCGTCCTATTTAACACATAAATTAAGGTGTTTTGTGATTAGATTTAGATATGCAATTAAGCTTAACTAGTGATTCTTTGTAGACTATGAACACATTATTATTATTGAACGATTTATAACCTTTGTATTAGCAAACTGTTTGCTATAAAGCTATTAACACTATTTAGCATTTAACCTATGAATTAGTATGAAGATACTTCTTGTATTCATGTTCAAGTTAAATGTTTATTTATAATTGTTTATTAATTTTTATTTTTATAATTTATTTTAATTTTAACTTCAAACGAAAGAACAAAAACATTTTGTAATCATCTAAGTTTGTTCATCAAAGTTATTTTACTTAATCAATCTTCTATTGTTATTGTAAAAGGATTTAATATGATCTAATCATTTAGTTAAATACAATTACTAATCTCAATATCATTATTGAACTAATTATTTATTCTTTAATCATCATTGAATCAATCTGTTGTTCATCATTCAATACAACTTATAACTTATAATATTCTCTAACTTGAATACTTCTATTATTAATATCACAACAACTTATAATCTTTCTCTTACTTTAACAATGTTCAATATCAATCTATTAATCAGACATCAATCATAAGTTATATATGAAGAATGAATGATCTATTGAATATATAAGTATGCACAAACTCTTGATATTAAAATAGCCACCACCACAAGTACAAGAGCAGGACAAGTGATGATGGCGTATAAGGAAACGTGCAATTTACAAGAACAAGCGTTTAAACAACCGATACCAGAAGAATTAGTTGAATGTTTTATAAAGCATTCAAGGTAGATTTCTACCTACTTACATTATACTACATAAAATATATTATAACAACATTATTTTATAACTTATTTATTTTGTGTTCACCGATACTAATTCAATCTTATCAACATTGCCAATTGTTGTATTATCCATACCTAGCATAGTAGCGTAACATTGTACTGACACTGAACGTTTATTCTTAGCTATGTCTATTAATTCTTTTAATCCCTCGCCCTTATCTTTCACTCTATCTACTTGAATACCAAAGCCTATAAATTCTTCTTTAATAACAGTAAGTACGCCTGCATCTTTACTGTTTGCAACAAATGAATGCTCATTGTTGTTTATTACAATATTGATACCATCAGTATCTTTAAAATTTTTAAACACTCTTCTAGTTAGAGAACCTTTTTTATAATTAATATCAGAACTAGCCACACCATCAACTGTAGCAATCCCAACTTGTGAATTTGAATATAATGGTTTTAAAATAATAGTATTCTTCTTTTCATCAAAGCCTAGTGCATAATCTTGTTTTATTGGACTTAATACTGTGTAACTCATTTTATATTCCCCCTCTTACCATTTATGATTTCCGTTATTGTATTCCGAATCAGCACGACCATTTATATTAAATAACTTTTCCTTAAAACTATTGGCTAATGTAGTTGGGTCAGTATTCGTTCTAAATGGATCATCAACTAAATTCGTATTACGCTGTAAACTCAATCTCCATTGATTTGGATTGCTAATTGCAGTATTCATATAATTACGTCTTGATGCTCTTCTTATAGCTTCTACTTTATTAGCTGCAATCTTCTCATAGACTTCATATACATCATTTAATTTTTCATTGAATTCTTGAATTAGTTTACTGTTATTATCTTTTAATTCTTTAATCTCTTTATCATACGCAGCGTTAAATGCTTTTATATCTTCATCTAATAATTTATGATTGTCATCTTCACTTTGTTCATGTAATGCTACAATTTCATTTTCAAGTTTTCCTTGTTCCTTTTTAAGTGATGCAATCATAGTGTAATCATTTTCATTTCGGTAATGTGACATCTTAAAATCAAATTCCTTTAATTTGTCAGTGACTTTGCTTTTTTCTAAAGCCACATGTTTTTTATTCTCTACCTTTGGTTCAATTACCTTATTAAATACCTCGATTGATTTTTCATTTACTTTAGTCATTTTTAAAATCTCCCTTATTTTTTAGTTATAAAATCCTTATATGTTTTAATTTGCTTAGTGCGTTTCAATTCATTAATACATTGTTTCACTTCTTCAATATCTTCACGCCTAGTTACATATCGCTTGATTACAGTATCTAAATAACTCTCTGACACATTACTTATATTAGTTGGCAATCTAGCAACAATTTGATTAGCCACATCCCTATACCACATGCGTATATCCCCTTTAATTAAATAGATATATAATATCTTTAATATCTATTATTAGTTTGTATCAATATGAATTTAAATAATTACACCCCTTTTAAAGCTGCTTGATACTTCGCTCACTTATTGGATAAAACCAGTTTAGATCATCAGCAGTTTTAGGCTTAAATCCAGCAAGTGCCATCGCCTCTTTCATATTGCTATTTGAGATATAAAAGCCATATGGTTCACGTTCAAACATATGCTTTAAGTTATAACTAGAATAGTTTTCATTAACTGACTTTTTAGGCTCTAATTGTTTACACCACATTAATACTGTTTCGAGTTCCTGCATTGTCATATCGTTAAAATCAATTGCGTTAAAGCCTAAATCGTTATATGACATATATTGATGTAGTTCTTCATCGTTAAAGTAAAATACTTCACGAGGATATTCTGTAATCACACGGTGTGTATTGTTATTAGTTGTTACTGTTCCATATCTATTGCCACTGTTGTATAGGTATCTCATTTTCTTAATCTCCTTTTGTCCGTTTCTTAACTTAGTTCGTGCACAAAAACACCACTTCGTGCACAACATGCACAGTTCGTGCTCACCTCTATACCTTACTCTCACAAGGGGTAAGGTACTTTACTGTGCACGAGGGCACCAAATTTCTGAAAAAACTTCTTATATATTAATGCCCTACTTCTTATAGTTATTTGTATATTAACTTCTTTAAAATTGAAAATTCATGCACAGTTAGGGCTATAAACCCTGTATTACCAACGGTTTGAAGGTGAGCACGAGTTAAAATATTTCATGCACAGTAACTTTTGTAATTGTGATTAAATGTCTTATAAACACTGTTATATCGATGCATTTCAGCTGTGCACGAATTTTTGTTTATTTTGCTATTTCATGCACAGTTTCATGCACACCTCATTTACACTACTTTTAATTTTGTGTTCACATATGAAATTTTTTGTTCTCCGTGTGGTAAAAGTGTAGGTTCGAAATGACCCACCTTTACTTGTAAATCATTAACTGAATAATATCTAGGTCTTTCAACCTTCCAAGATTTATCAAGATAACGTTCAAAACTTTTACAGAATTTCCTTTCAGAAAGTGGTCTATAACCACTACGTTCACAGAAAATTTTATATTTATAATAGACAACTGTTTTAGGTACTTTATCAATTTTCCATTTATCAAACTCTGTGACTTTAAAATCATATACTGGATCATTGTCTTGAATATATTCTTCTAATAATTCAGCTGATGCTCTAGGAACAATAAACTTGTTGAAATTTAAATTTATAGCTTTGTGAAGTACATATTCGAGTACCTTTTTATCAGCAAGATATTTTTCTTTGATATATGGATTTTCTTTTGCACCGTTAAAATCTGCGTTAAATGGTACTATTAAAAGTCGTCTGTTTGTTCCACCTGTTTTATTTTTAAATCTAGGCATGCCATTAGTTGACTGAATCACAGTAGTTCTGAAAACAGTGCGATATGGTTGTTTATTCTTTATATTTACAAGCACTGGATCACCTGTTATAACACTGTTGAAATTTGAGCTATCTTCAATATTCACACCTACAGGCACATCATCACCAATCACAAGTGTTTTACCTTCCAGTACGCCTAATTTAAACTCTTGGTCAAATTCATTAACTTTAAGACTTGCTACATTATCAAAACCGATTAAGTTAGTAAGCAACGTTTGGAAAGTGCCTTTAGCATTGTTACCATCACCAACTAGGAATATCGCTTTTTTACGTGTATAATTTCCATTTAATGAATCATTAATAACTTGCCATAATAATGTGAATACTTCTCTATCACCACATGCAACTTCTTCTAACCAGTTATCAAAACTCCAACCATTAATTGCTGGTGTTTTAGGATTATCAATATAATTCGTTGAAATCTTAGTAGTAAACACATAGTTTTGTGTAAAAGATTCTAATTTCATCGTTTTTCTGTTAAACACACCATTATTGACTGGTATTAAATGTGGTTCATTTGTTTTGTCTACCACGTCTACCATATTAGTTAAATGATATATAACTTCTAATGCTTTTTTCTCATTGTGTCTAGGTTCTAACCAAGAAATAATACGTTTAATAATTGCAGTATTTTGTGTGTAGATACCTTTTTCACTTTGATACATTGCTAATTTTGTATTTTCTTCTAAATCGAATATCACGAATTTTATTACATCATTGAGCAATACAGCACATCTATTTGTTCCAATTGTTTGTGGTGGTCTACCTGATGCTTCGCCATTTTCTTTTGCCTTCTCAAATTCTGCCTTCATAAACGCCAATTCTTCTTTGCGAATCAGTGATAGCGTATATCTAAGTGATTGCCCTGTTCCTCTCGAATTAGGCTCGTAAATCGTTTCTTGATTAGCTATTGCTGTATCCAGTTCGTTATTTCCCCAAGTTGAAGCGCCACGTTTTTCGTCCCATTTGTCAGTAAGATTATTGTAGGCTAAAAATATTCGTTCCATTTGTAACTTATCTCTACCAGTATAAAAAGCTAATACTCTTAATAGACTTTGTACTGCTTCACTAGGACTTTCAAAAATACCTTCATACTCACCAGCAAGTAGTTTTTTATATTTGCTTTTCTTCGTCATCATTTTAACGATTTCATCATCTGTAAAAATACTACTACCAGTTTCAGCTATTTTTATATTTTGCTTTTTAGGTTCTGCTTTAAAATATCTTTCAACAATATTATTAATAGTTTCTTGGTCATCACAAATTTCACTTTGTCCGATGGTGTGACCTGTAACAGTCATAAAGCGCCCTGTATCATACAATTCAATATCTAAGTCAGTACGTTTCTTTTTGCGTTCATCTGGTAATGTACCTTTGAAGAAACAATGTAAGCCTGTTCCACTCGGTGATAATTCACAATAAGTTAATTCAGTCATTTCTATTGCTAGATCAGTTTGTAATTGACCTGTGTCATGATTGACTGCATCATCTATATCCAAACAAATGTAATTATCATCATTACTTAATACAAAGCCAATGCCATTATATTGTTCATCACTATCACAAAGTGAAACGACATCTTGAAATTCAAGCCATGTAGTAACATTTGTAGAACTTGCTTTATAACCTTCTGTGCTATATGGGACTTTGCTATATACTTGTTGTTTTTCAATCCATTCAGCACGCCACAGTACCCATTTATCAAGTTGTTTTAATTCTTCTGGTATTTCTTCTTCGTTTACTTCTATAATTTTATCTAATGTTGTTATAGCCACATAAAGCCCCCTTTTCTTTAAATTTGTAGATACGTAACATTATTTTTGCTATAATAAGAAATACATAAAGTTTCTTTAACATTTATTTCTTACGCATTATCTTCGCTTTGGTCGGCAGTAGATAATGCGCTTTTTTCTTTTTTAATATCCATTTGGATATCATCGTGCATGTTCTCAATGTCTGTTCTGATAGCTTGTAAAGTCGATGAGATAATGTAATTTTGTTTAATGTTATTATTAACAGCTTGATGATAAACAGGTTGATTCGTTTTTATTGCATGTTCTCTTTCATCTTCTAATTCTGATGATTCCATACCGATATAGTCGAGAACGCTCTGAATCTTATTTCTCAAATCCGCAAATTCCACTGTTTTTTCTACTTTTTCTGAATAATTCATTTTATTTTTCCTCCAATAATTGTTTTCTAATTTTTCTATCGTTAAACCATTCTGTTATTGCCCACGATGTAATAGCTAGTGGACTATATATAGCTAGGCTATTAAAAATATCTTCCGTCACATAACCTACTGCAAATGATGTCAATGAGCTTACTGTAATAAGTGTTCCGAATAATTTCATGATTTCACCTTCTTTAAACTTTTTAAATCGTTGTTAGTAATATCCATCTGCGAAGTAATGTGATTCATAAATTCATCTACGTCTGATTTTTTGAAACGGTACGTTACGCCTACTCGGTAATATTTCATTCCGTTTTTGATTAGTAAATCTTCTATAGTAGGTTTTGATAAATTAAGATATTTCGATAATTCGTTATAAGTCATAAAATATCTTTCTTTTGCTAATTCTTCTACACGTTCATCAATTGCTTGCTGTAGCAGCTCACGTGCTTCATCTTCATCAATGCCGATATTAAACATGGTTTATGCCTCCTTTATACTTTTTCTTTAATTTCAAATATTTCCGACACATCAACTTCAAGTGCATTAGAAATTTTTATAGCCATTAAATCTGAAGGACTTGCTTTACCATTAATAATTTTATTTAAGTAAACGTAATCCATAGGCACATGTTCTGCTAATTGTTTAGCGTTCCATCCTTTTTTTACTATCGAAAATTTAAATGCCATTCTTTTGATAGCAACACTCATTTTCCTCACCACCTTCCAACTTATTGACGCTAGTAACGTAATTTGCGTAACTAACTTAATCTAAATATACACTACTTTTACTAACGTTGCAAGCGTAAGTTGTGTTAGAATTTATATTAAGAATCAAAAAGGAGTGATAAACCTTGTTACTAAAGGATTTATTAAAAGAATTAAGAGAATCAAGAGGTCTAAATAAACAAGAATTGGCAAATAAAGTTGATATTTCTCGTTCTTATATATCAACTATTGAAAGTGGTAAGGTAGAAAAACCAACAAAAAAGACATTAATGAAAATTGCCTACGTTTTCGATCCTGATGATGAACAAAGTATATATAGTGCTTTGTTGGAAGCTTCTGGTTATGACACTGAAAGCAGTAAAGAAGAATATAGAGATTATATAAATGAAATGAGTACAAATTTTCAGGAAACAAAAAAATTTAACGGCGAGGTTATATCTGGTATGAAATATCGTGTGAACAAACATGATAATTCTGTTGTATTTTTAGATAAGCCATACATGAATGTTTTATGGTTATTGGAACAGGAAGATTTTAAAGTCTATTTAGGTTATGAAGATGATGAATTTTTTATTGATGATAATGGCACACCTTTTAATAAACCATTAGAACTTGACGATGAAGATAAAAATAACTTGTTAATTCAAGTACATAATTTTCAAAGTAATTTATTGTTAATGAAAAAAGCTTTAAAAAACAAAAATGATATTGAAGCATTAAATATTGAATCAATGGAATACACTTTAATTTTCGATTTATTAAATAATCGTATTAATGATAAAAATGAACTAATAAGTAAATTAGCAGTTATTAATAAAGAACGAGAAATTTTCAATGCAAAAGAATATCACGAAGAATTAGATAAAGCTGCACAAGAACAAGACGCTTTAAAATTGCAACGTCTAATAAGAATGACCACAATTGTTGAATTAAAACAATATTTATCAGAACAGAATAAAGGTGATTAAATGGCAAACTATGAAAAACGTGGCAACAACTGGCGTTATCGTATATCACTAGGTAAAAATCCTAACACTGGTAAATATGAATATATATCTAAATCGGGTTTTGCTCGTAAATCTGATGCTAAGAATCACGCTGAAATGGTTGAAAGACAAATAAGAAATGGTGAGTATATCGCACCTTCCACTCATACATTCAACTTTGTAGCTGATGAATGGATAAAACATTATAGTAGAGATGCAAAAATAAGTAGTGTGAGAGCACGTGAGAAGGCTATATACCACGCTAAAGAGCTATTTGGTAATAGAAGTATACAAACAATAACTAAGCGTGACTATCAAGCATTTGTGGACGATATAAGCACTAGATTCAGTAAAAATTATGTGGATAGTATTGTAAGCTCAACTAATCTTATATTTAAGTATGCGTTGGATATGAAGATAATTGCTAAATTGCCTATTGAGGGAATAAAAAGGGCCAAATTTAAGCCGACTGTTGAGGATTTGGAACAGAATAACATACAACAAAAGTTTCTTGAAAAAGACGAATTATTTGAGTTTTTAAGCGTTGCTAAGCACCACCACAAGCCACTGAATAGCTTTGAATTATTTACCTTCCTTTCATATTCTGGTATGCGTGCTGGTGAAGTGTTAGCACTTAAATGGTCTGATATAGACTTTGAAAAATGTACAGTAAGTATCACAAAAACTTATTACAATCCGAATAACAACAAGAAAAATTATCAAATACTCACACCCAAAACAGAATCATCTATCGGTAAAATTTCAATAGATCCTAACGTTATTAAGTTACTTCAAGATTATAAAGTAAATGTGCAAGATAAATGGAAAAATGAGTTATACGTGGATAATGATTTCATCTTTACAGACAATAATGGTTACCCACTTGTTATAAAAAAACTCTCACAATGGATACAGTCGATTATGTCCATGACTGATATTGATAAGAATATTACGACACACAGTTTCCGTTACACTCATTGCAGCCTTTTAATAGAAGCTGGTGTGCACATTAAAGAGATACAGGAACGACTACGCCACAAAGATATACAAACAACTATGAATATTTACGCAAGCATTACAAAATCATACAAAAAAGACGCTTCCCAAAGATTTAGTAATCTCATGGAAAACGTCAGTAAAGAATTATTTTAATACCGTTTAATTCACCTGAACTAAACGGTGTTTTATTTTTCGAAATTTCTATGACCAAATTATGACCATTGGGTGAACGATATACCGTCACACCAACATTCTATGGTCATTTTACATCATACCTGGCATGCCGCCCATACCTGCTTGAGTGTCGTTACTACTTTC
>ERZ1023255.106-NODE-106-length-12266-cov-60.510441_pt1 | contig 12266 bp, 28 predicted proteins | sample MGYA00380459_ERZ1023255 | MGnify/ENA primary metagenome ERZ1023255 (study PRJEB33173, sample SAMEA4830368) | metagenome | study: EMG produced TPA metagenomics assembly of the PRJEB25223 data set... | reverse complement strand
TAAAATGATGAACAGTTTAATAAAATATTATGAAGACAAGAGAAGAAGCCAACTCGCAGTACTCAAGCAGAGTTAAGCCCCACCTTATTAAAACGACAGGAAGATTTAATTTTTAAAGCCATTATGTTAATATAAATGTACAAATGAGTTACAACTAGTATATACACCCCCTCACACGCCACCGAGCTAATGTGAGGGGGTTTTTCATATGGGAAAAATTAACAAAAAGTATTAAAAATAACACATTTAGACTTGAAACGTACATAAATGTACGATATAATAAAGGTAACAAATCAAACAAAGGAGTTATTGCTATGGAAAACCAAAACTACAAACAAATCTTAGAGGTATTACAACAAAACGATGTTCGTGAGGTCGTTAAAGCTATCGTATCTTATGAAACAGGTATTACAGATGAAGCGGATTTAGACAAGCTAAACCATTATTACTTTGAAGAGTTAGATACACCGAATTTCTTAGATGAAGATATTTACTTTAAGAGTATGGAATATAGAGGGCTTTAAATAGCCCTCTGATTTACAAAAAGTATTCAAAATAACAATATAATAAAAGTAACAAATCAAGCAAAGGAGCGATTCATGATGAAATTAGGAACTGTTACATTAAACAGTACGACATTTGAGCATGGGGACAAGGTAGGCACGCTACAAATATACGATAAACATTTTAACCTTTACCAAAACGAAGATATTGGATTAACGTTTTACGAAAATGAAGTTCCTCAGCACTTATTAACAATGATAAGTGAAGCGGAATACAACAGAGTAATTACAGAAATTCATGAATATCTTTTTAAGCATATAGGCAAGAAAGTATTCAATGTTCATATAATAACAACATCAAAAAACAAATAAAATAAGGGCTTTAAACAGCCCTCTGATTTACAAAAAGTATTCAAAATAACAATTGCATGGAGGGCTTGAAATGACTTTAAACAACGATAGCAAAACGAATGAAATCGGTAAGATAAATTTAAACTTATATGATATTCATGAACAAATCCTTTCATATCTCGCAGCAGGCAAAGATATTAATCAAATAGATGTAGTGATAGAGGTAGATAACCAAGCAAGTGATTGTTTGTATATAGATCAATCAGAAATACAAGATGACTTATTAATATTAAGAAACTAGGTGCTAAACATGGACTTAAAAACAAGCTTAAAAGCAGGTATTGATATTATCGAAAATAATGAAGTACAGAAAAGGTATAAATTTGGATTAGGTAAAGAAGATGTAGATGAAGCGGAAGACCTTTTACAAGCATTAAATATGTGCGGTGCAGAAGCAATGGAAGACCTCTATTATGATGAACAAGCAACGTATGATGTCAGTTATTGCGATAATGAAATATTGTTTTGTATCAGCATATCTGAACTAGAAAATTTTATTCATAAGCTAGTGATTAAAGAAGCATTTGGAACGATTAAAGTATCACGTAAAGCAGTACATTCATATATAACTAAGGAGGGCTAACAATAAGCACTGATTACAGCTAACTAGAGAGCTATTTCTAGCCCTTTCATTTACAAAAAGTATTGATGATAACACAACGATATTAGGAGGTCATACAATGAAGCACATGGAAGCGGTTGATGTGAGACACACGTATTACATGATTAACTTTTTGCATGAACGGACAACGACACAATTTAAGATGATGGCAGATAACACACGTAGAAAAGTGAAGCACAATCAACGAATAGCAGAAGCTGATTTATGCAGGTATATCGACGAGGTTAAAGAGAATATAGATAACTTACCTAAAGTGTGGCAACAGACTTATGAAGCTCACAAAGGCGTAGATAATAAGACTTTAGCAAAATTATTCATTGAACAATGCAGACCGTATTAAACAAGCAGACCCGCTTCAAGTGATTGAGTTCCCTCGCTTCATGGGGCGTCGTGAACTCAATCAACGGGCGGGAACTTGCTCGCTTCATGGGGCGTCGCAAATTCCCGCCCTCAACCCTAATAAGTAATCCTAACGAAAAGGAGCAAATATAAATGAACAGTGCAGTTAAACAAAGAACAATTGAGTGGTTAGAACAATCACAGGCACAGGGTAGTTTTGATGGATTTGATGAAGAAAATAAGCATTTCAGACAATGTACCGATGATGAAATTGAATGGTATTTTGTCGAATGGTTTTTCACAGACGGGTTAAGGGACGATTTAACCGAAGAAGAACTCAAAGAAAACTACTCAAATGAATTGCTGGAACTCGAAAGAATTAACACCGAAGCGGATAAATACATGGATTAAGGAGGAACGCAGAAATGGAAATGACAGCCCAATTTGAACATGAACTTAAAGCAGTACTACAAGAAGAATCACATTATCAGCAATGGGACGATGTAGCGATAAAAGAAGTATTAGACCTTATCAGCCCCTATTGGCATAAGGAAGATACAAATATAGAAGATTATGTAGCATTTGAAATGCAATTTTTCTTGAACGATACGGATTTTCTATGCTGGTATTTTGAAGATGAAACAGCGCAAGAAGTTATTAAGCACATTATGGAATATGAAAGTAATGAAGCGGTGCTAACAAGTTGCATGAATGACGGAACAGAGAAGTTAAGTAATGGCGTGATTGTCAGATGTACAATTTAACGAATACCCGCTTCAAATGATTGAGTTCCCTCGCTTCATGGGGCGTCGTGAACTCAATCAACGGGCGGGAACTTGCTCGCTTCATGGGGCGTCGCAAATTCCCGCCCTCAAATCAAAAAAGAGCAATGCACATGAATTACATGGAGGTATTAACTATGGCAACAAACTTTAAAAAGAAGCTATTTAAAGATTATTTAAAAGAAAGATGTAATGAACATATAGAAGCGATTGAATCAAACGTATATACAGGAGCATACACCGTAGAAGAAGCTAAACCGTTATTAAAGCAGGAACAAATAGCCTATAGCATGTATCAGCAATATAAACTATCTCAAGTATTAGGTGGCGTGAAGATAGGTAAAAGCTTATTTATACGCAATAAAGATTTGAAATTTGTAACGTATGACTATCTACATGACGAAATAGAAGCGGTTATTGATGAAATTGATCTACAAGAAATAATGCGTGACCTAAAGGAATTAGTCTTATGACTATAAAGGAGGATATACAAATGATGAATGAAGAAATAGAATGGTTATGTGATTTTTTACAAATACCCTATAGCGACAAACCAACGTTAGAGCAATGGCAAACAGCAGTTAGTAGTTACATGCAGCGTGACATAGGAAGCGTTAATTATAGTATTTCAGATTCACATGAACAGCTAACAATATTTGATTATGAACTAATGGAAGCAGTAGCTATGTAATTGATTATTATCTGTTAGTATAAAAGAAATGGGCATTGAACGATAGATTAGATAGAAGATAGGTAGAGGTGTTTTCATGAATAAATCAGCAAAAATAACAGAATTTGACCTTTTAAAATATGAGCAATTATATTTAAACAGCCAAGACAGTACTGAATACAAAGATATTATAGAAAATATCCAATATGACCCAAGTTTTACAAAGGATACTAGAGAAGCGGTGCATTGTTTATTTTGCAATCGCTATGAATTTAATAAGGGCATGTTGTGTAGATTGCTAAATGAATTAAAACAAGCCCCAACACATGACGACGTGAAGTTATTTATTAATACACTATATGATTTTGATAAGGGTAAACAAAGCGCTGAAAATATTACCTATTTAACGCCGACAGATGAAACACCGACAGATAAATTAGTCAGAAAATATGAAAATGGGTTTCCGCCACAAGTATTTCTATTCTTTAAAGCTATACTAGAAACGCCCCAAAAGATGAACAGGTTTGACGTTGTAGCGATATTAGGAATTATTCATGAAACAAAAATATCATCAAACTTGAATGGTTTTATCTCACAACTCATAGACTTTAATCAAGTAAGTGATGAAGCGGAAGCTAAACAGCTATTAAACGACAACAATTTGTATGAAACAAGCCTTTTTAAACAGCATATTAAGTCTGGGTAATTTGACCTTTTGAAATTAGAAAAATTTAAAAATAAGGAGAGTTCAAAGTGAGCAAACCCGTTATAAAAAATTTGGAAAACAAACTAGCTGTGGCATTGTTACTCATTATATATGCAGGCTTTATGCTGGGGGCATATATCGTGCTTGATTACATCATACAAGGGAAATTCAGAAAACTAGCAATGGGTGTAGATAAAGCGTTAGTATACCTTAATAATGCAAGTACAGTTGTTATGGTAATTGTGATTATTTTTGTAATTATCGTAAATACATTTATTGTTCTATTGGTAATAAATAGAATAAAAGATTGGAAAAGAAAGCGTAACAAAGAGAATCAGTAAAATAGTGATAAAGTCATATGATATATATAGGTATTTGATAATGACAATGATTGTCTACCTTAAAGTGACTTAATGCAACTAATGATGAACCGGGCAGATATATGATTAGAATTGCTATAGACGTCTAGGAAGCGGATATTAGGCAATGGAATAAAAAGTGTATGAAAGAGAGGGTTTTTATGAAAAAAACGTATGCATGGATTTTATTAATTCTATTAGTGATTTTTGTAATTGGTTTTCTAAGTTTTTTCATGTATTCATCAATGCAAGTAGGTTATTACTTTGCAAACGAAAATAATATACCTATGTGGCAATATAGTGTTATAGGTATAGCAGGCATTATATTATTAGCATTTGGACTTAAAATGTATTTTCATAAATCATAGTAAAAGTATGACCCGCTTCAAGTGATTGAGTTCCCTCGCTTCATGGGGCGTCGTGAACTCAATCAACGGGCGGGAACTTGCTCGCTTACAATGGGCGTCGCAAATTCCCGCCCTCAATCCTTATAAGAGCGTCTAATACAATAAGTAATTGTAGTTTATTAAACTCAATAAGAGCAAAAACCACCCACCCTAGCCAATGTGTTAGGGTTTTTTAATTTGTCCCAAATTACAAAAAGTTTTAAAAATAACACATTTATACTTGAAACGTACATTAATGTACGTTATACTATGTATATAATCAAAACAAGGCAAAACAACATGATCTAAAGGTACTTCCAATGTATAGGAAGCGGATAATTTACCGCTTCAATTTACAAAAAGTATCAAAAATAATATAAGAGGTGTTGAATTATGAACGGGCAAACAGTATATACGTTAATCCTCAAGCCAGTATTTACAGATATTCAATTGATTGGGGTTTATGACAGTAAAGTACAAGTAGAATTTGCTAGAGCTAATCATATGAGAGAGCGACAACAAAACAATGAATTAGATGTAGAAGATGAAGCGGATTTTCAAGAAGCACAAGCCGAATACATGATACTAAAAACGCAATTAGGTAAAGCCGATATATTAGGCATTGTAGAATAAGTACTCATTAAAGGAGAGGTTCAGAATGGGAAACAACACAGTTTATACGTTGATATGGAGCGAAACATATGGAGAGGTCATGCATTTAGGTGTATTCCCTACTAAATCAGAAGCGGAAGCAGAAATAGAAAACAATTTAGCTACTAGGGATATAGATGAAGACTTTATAGAAGAAAGCAAAGCCGATGAATACATGATACTAGAAACACAGATAAATGAAGCGGATATAACGAAAATAATTTAAAGGCGGAGGTAGTTATATATGAACACAAAACAGTTACTAGATTACTTAAATTATATTGGACTAAACGTGCAGGAAGTGGGAGCTGGTATATATAAAGGTCATTCGTGCAATGTTAGGCAATGGCACAGCTTTAGGATATGGATTAATAAGAGCGGTAATGTAACGATTAAATCACATGGGGTACAGCGTAGCTTTAAATTACAGCAAATGATTGAATTAGAGCGTGAATTAAGAGGATTTGAAATTATTTAGGAGGTTTTATATATGGAGATTATCAAGCGTAAAGGAAGCTATCAACTCATTAAATTTAGCGATTCGTTTTTAATATTGGATTACAGTAATAAAGATGTTGGCATAGCAGTAAAAACGTATATTTCTGAACAACAAGCGATTAAAGAGTTTGAAATATTATTGAAGCATTTAAAGAGCGATACATTGATTAAACAATCAGAACTAGACTGTTTAATTAACGGTGTATATTAAATCATATTTAAATAATAAGGAGTGAAGTAATATGAAACGTTTAGCAGGTATTACATTTACAGATAAAGGAGCAACAGGTAACACAGTGGGTTATATGGAGTATGTGACAGGTGTTGTTAAAGTAGCACGCTATGTAGTTGGTTATTGTGCAAATAGACAGGTACATGACCGCTTCATAGTTGAATTTAATGGATATGATCTAAATTTAAGAGACTATGTAAGTAAAGAAGATATTGAACGTATGCAACAAGCATATATGGATAAAAGACTTACAGATAAAGACATAGAATTTTTAACAATACAGCTTAATGAATGGACAGACCACCCTACTCATATGTATTAATAACTACAAGGTATCTTAAGTGTTTATGAGATACCTTGTGTCTATGCAATGATATAAAGAAGCGGTTATTTGAAATAAAGTAATGAAAATAAAATGAGGTGTTGCTATATGAACCAAATTGAAGCAATTAATAAGTTTTATGCTAATCAGTATGTGAGGTTAGATGCACATGAACATGATTACGATGATATTAATTCTGAAATACCTAACAATATAGAAGATAATAAGTTATTTGATACGTTATACAGCGCAATTGTTAAACCTATTGAATATGAGTTAGAAAAAAACCATTTCTATTTTTGTGCATTTGAACGTGGAGAAGATGCTAATCGAGTACGTTTATATTTTGGTTATCCAGTAAGTGACAGTATGGAAAGTATCGACAGTAGTCAAGAAATAATAAACCATTTAATAGAGTTAGATAATAAACTTTAATACGGTTCAAAGGGGTTTGTATTATGGAAATGCAATTAACAGATAGAGAAGATTTTTTAATAAGCATGACAGCATATTTATTATATAGCGGAGAGTTACCAAGTGATGAAAAATATATGAGATCAGAAGCGGAAATAAGAGCTATATTAAACAACCCTCATGAGTTTATTAACATAGATGTTCTTAAAGATGAATTAAGCTATTTTGGATTAGATAGAAATAATTTCAAGTGGACAAAGGAGGTTCATGTATGAGGCATTTAAATATTGTTCTTAAAGATGATGAAAAATCAAATGGTGGTGTTGCATTTGCTGGAGAAACTTTATTAGACTTCATGAACGATCTAAAGCCAAATGAAAGACAATCACTAGATGATGTTAATGCAGCACTTATTGAATGTGGTATAAAGCCGATAAATGCTATTAACTATCCAGAAATAAAAGAACTTAAATCCTTTGATATAGTAACTAGAGAATTAAGAAGATTAGATGAACAATAAAACCGCTTCAAGTGGTAACGCAAATTACGTCCCCCCTATTCATAAGTAAATGTAGTTTAATTTAGATACTATATATACATGGTATTCATAGAATACAAAGTATTCAATAGATACTATGTGTCCAAAGTGTCTTGAAGATACGCAGTATCGTTATATTAGCTACATAAAATACTAGGTAGTCTTAAGATACTAAGTATCTAATAATGATAAATCCAGAAGCGGTTATTTACAAAATGTATTAAGAATAACATTTAATTGACACGTACAATAATGTACGATATAATTAATTTAAAGTTATTAAATGAGGTGTAAAGAATATGGATATATTAATAGATGTAACTACAGCTTTAGTATTTATGGTAGCTGGTATAACAATATATATACCCATCAAATTGAAATTAGATAATAGAAAAAATGCGAAGAACGAATAAATTTTATTTTTGCATTATATTTACAAAAGGTATTAAAAATAATATAGAGAGGTGTTTTTATATGGTACATGGTTCAGTAGATAAATATTTTAAAGAAATTCAAAAAGGAAGAGACAGACAAAATAATTTGAGTAAAGAACTTAGAAATAAAGCAAAATCATATGTCATAACATTAGATCAGCATAAACAACTACAAGAGTTAAAAGAAAGACAGAATAACTATAGCATATATCCAACGGTACAAAGTGATAATTATTTTATTGAATATACCGACCCTAAAGAAAATGAGTTCAATATAATTATTCATGATATTAAAAACAGCAGAAATTTCAGAACAAAGTTTAGCCAACATATAGGGCTACCATTAATGCTTTACCACAACGGAACAATGTTTTATGAAAGCGGCGTTATTCGATAATCAGTATATATAGTATTCGTTGTGTTCTAAGTGTTTTGTGTGTCCAAAGTGTCCAAAGTATCTAAAATATATAAATGAGGTGGAGTTATGAACGTAAAAGGAATGGTTAATATTGATAGTTTGAATGTAACAGCTAAACCATTTGGCAAATTAAAAATATTGAACAATCACAGCGATAATGAAATATATTCAATGTTTTGGGAAAAGGCTCATAATGATAATTTCATATTAAAATTTAGTAGTAATAAATATAACGGTAATTTAGAAAAATATATATCTGATACAGATTTATTTATCATAGTATCAATATTTTTATTGGGTAACATGGAAACTCAAGAATGGTTAATTGATCTGTATAATTGGGAACCACCATAAACACAATAGCTACAAAAGATACAAAAGATACAAAAGATACAAAGTATCTATAATACTGGAGGGATTAGAAATGTATAATAACAATGATGTATATAATATAGCCGATCAGCTAAATTCAGATTGTAAAAATGAAATGCTAATACTGTTTGATGAAGTAGAATATAAAGAAGAAGAGGACGTAGAGACAAACATTGAAATTAATAAAATACTACATTAAGAAATAAAGCCTTTTGTTATATATCGAGATATATCAAAAGGCTTTTTGTTGTTCTGAGAAATTGAATATATTGCAGCGAAATATTAAAGGCTGGATAAGTGTAGGTAAGAGTTGCCAGAAATCCAAATCTCAGAAATAAAAAAAGAAAGGAAATATTTATTGACACGTACAAAGATGTACGATATACTAAAGGTAGTTAATAAGTGATAGGGACTAACCACATCACAGATTTACAAAAAGTATTAAAAATAATATAAAGGGGTTTTTGATTATGACAATATTAGACTTAAAGGAAAAAGCTAAATTATTAAGAAAAGACTTAAAAAACAATCTAGGATATACAGCAAAACAAGTAAGCGTTAGAATGTCAGCAGGTTCAGCACTATATGTAACAATAAAAGATTATAAAGTTGATGTAGAAGCAGTAGAAAAAGAAGCAAGAAAATATGAAGAAATATCATATGATGAAGTAAGTAGAGAAATATTAGCAGGTGGTAATGATTTTGTTTTTGTAGATAACGAGGCTATTAATCCTCACTATCAAGAATTTGCAAATAGAATATATGATGAACTTGAAACAACAGAAAAAGAAGAATACAGTGTAGCACTTCCAAACGAAGCAGTAGCAATACATTTTATAGAATTAAATCATAGTGTACCAAAATTTAAAGTACAAATTGGAAGCAAGAAATCAAGTTTTCAAGATTTATATACAGCAGATCAAATAGCAGAAGTAATGACCTTATTAAAATAATAAGGTCATTATTTTATTATAAAATTAAACGATAATATATAAATTAAATTTGTAAAAATACATAAAAATATAAAGGTTTCAAAAAAGGAACCAACATGTTATAATAAATCCATAAATATTAATAGTTTCAAAAGTGAAACATTAATTTATATTAATTAGTTTATGATTAACATAAATAACTGTTCTAAAGGCTAGTAATTAACGTGTTTTATGATATTAAATGAATAATAATCATAGTAATATAATTTCTAGTAATAAAGTAAAAATAGGTTCAAATATTAGTGAATATAGAGTGTTTAAAGTGTGCTGAACACACAGGGTGTCCATAGTGTCATTTAAACACTATGGAAACTAAAGATACAAATAAAACTAATGCTTATTAATAAAAAGGGAGCGTATTATTATGGCAAATACAAAAACGCAAAAGAAATTAACTATTGCAAAAAAGAAAAGTGAGTTCATTTTAGATTGGTTTGTTAATGAAGTCCCGTTAAAAAAATTAAATGAAAAAATAAACTTAAGTAAAACTACAAATTTTAGATATAAAAAACAATTGATCGAATTAGAAAAAGAATACGGGGCATTTTATGCTTTGTCGGAAGTCTTTACTTTAAACCAGATAAACGCCCTCATAGAGCTATATAATGACTTTGTAGAACACCCAGAAAAATATGAAAAACGTAAAAAAACTAAGGGCATAGATATGGAAAATCAAGCAAAAATCGTTAATAAGCATTTATCAGATATGAATATGCATTATTCAGAAGATAATAATAGAGAAGAAAAACCCTTGCCAGAGAATTTAAAAGATAAAATGTAGGAGGGTTATTATGGCTAACGAATGGAGCTATACAATTGATATAAACCCAGTAGCAACGCCCCGCCCAGAATTTAGAAAGACGAAAGACGGTAAAACTATAACCTACTATCCCCAGAAATACGCTAATTATTTAGAAGAAGTACAACAAATGCTTGAACGAGATCAAGCTATAAATGAAAACTTTTATAACGTTATGAGGGCGCCATTAGGGGTTAAAGCAGAAGTTTATTTTTATGTGCAAGCACCTAAAAAACAAAAGAAGATCAATAATATAATGAAAACAACAGCCCCAGACATAGATAACCTAGTAAAAGCGGCATTTGATAGCATATTTAAAGGGTTGAAAGTGAAAGACAGTCGCATAGTTATGGTGTCTATGGCGAAGTTTCAAACTTTAACTAATCCTAGAACAGAAATAACATTGCGAGGTGTTGAGTAATGGTTAGTAATTTAGATAAATTTAAGCGAATAGAAAGCATTATGACCGAAGTGCAAGGCGAAATGGAAGCCTATTTAAAAGTATTGTTAGAACGTCATGAATATATGAATACTTACAGAAAAGAATATAAAAAGTTAAAACGTACTGTAAGTGATATAAGAAGCGAATTGAAAAGCAATGAAAGTGCCAACGAAGAAATAAATGCACTAGTGAAAAGTGCAAGAAACAAGGTAGAGCGTAATATAGAAGAGCTAAAAAAAGATCGTGAGATTGATCTTGAGGGCGGCTATGATATAGCTATTAAATCTATGACTGATGTAAGCGTATTGCTAGAGGGAAGCCCTAAATTAGATAAAATAGAAGACGCTAAACTGTTGTTGCAAAAAAACAACGTAGAGGTACCCGAAATAAATGTATTGTTAGAAGATTACGCAAACGAATTGCGTAGCAGCAATAAAGAAGATGTTAAAAATAGCGTTATAAAACTGTTAGATAATGCAGATAGTGAGTATTTAGATAGCTTTAAAGGTTATAGAGAAGCTTGTGAAGAAAGCGAAGACGTATACGAAAGTTTCAGTGATATTGTTGATGTATTGCTAGAATTAGGGTTTTTAAGCGAAGCAGAAGAGCTAACAGAAGCATTGCCAGATATAGAAGAAACTAGGAGAACGAGACCAAACCCGGAGCCGCTTCTAAATATGCTAGTACCCGTTAAAAGCGCAGGTTTGCAGTACTTCTCAAGTAGAAACCGGCAATCAGATTCTTACGATCTGAACGTAGCATTTGCTAAAGAAGTAGCGTATGCAAGGCGTGCATTGCTGGAAGACAGGGAATATATAGGGACTAAAAACGCATTTGATCGAGTAAATAAAGCTTTTGAAGATTTATCATCTTACATGTATGAACGATTTTATCAATTAGGAGGAACACCTAAAAATTATCATGGACACGATGACAGATAATAGCAGCCTTTAGAGGTTGCTATTTTTTTTGCCTTTAAAAAGCTATAGAGGGCAATGAGAAGCTCATATAAAGCCATTTATAGAAGTCGGCTAGGAAAACTAACAAAGGTAATAAAAGGCTTAAATTTAGCCTATAAGAGTTAAAGAAAAGGTTCCAAAAACGAAACTTATATATATAACGATCTAGCACCAACCATGAAAAATATTAATATTTAAGTATATCACAAAACATAAAAAATAAGCAAATAATAAGTTTATATAAATAGAAATTATTAGAAAATTAATCCGAAGGATTATAAGGATTTAAAATAAAATAAATTAGATTTTCAAAAGCAGAAAACGAAATAAAAAGAAGTTCCGAAAATGAAACCGAAAAGGAACGGGAATAAAGGGAGGTTCCAAAAATGAAACCGGAGAGCAAGTGCTATGGGCTAC
>ERZ1023255.104-NODE-104-length-12389-cov-15.936517_pt1 | contig 12389 bp, 12 predicted proteins | sample MGYA00380459_ERZ1023255 | MGnify/ENA primary metagenome ERZ1023255 (study PRJEB33173, sample SAMEA4830368) | metagenome | study: EMG produced TPA metagenomics assembly of the PRJEB25223 data set... | reverse complement strand
GGAAAGTCTGTAGTTATACAGAGCTTAGAAGACATTGGATATTTTTGTGTAGATAATTTACCACCAATTCTTTTACCAAAATTCGTCGAACTTATGAGACAAGGTAATCCTTCTTTACAAAAAGTAGCGATTGCAATCGATTTAAGAGGTAAAGAATTATTCAAGTCACTTGTTAAAGAAATTGATTTAATCAAAGGTGATTCAGATGTTATCGTTGATATGATGTTTTTAGAAGCATCTGATGAAAAATTGATTTCCAGATACAAAGAAACACGTCGTGCACATCCATTGAACGAAAGAGGACAGCGCTCATTAATTGAATCTATTGAAGAAGAACGTGAACTATTGACTGAGATTAAAAGCTTGGCAAACTATACAATTGATACTTCACAAATGAAACCAAAAGAATTGCGTAAACGTATTGGTGATTATTTCAATCAAAGTAACTATCAAACTTTTAATATAAATGTAACTAGTTTTGGTTTTAAGCATGGTATTCAAATGGACGCTGACTTAGTGTTTGATGTAAGATTTTTACCTAATCCACACTATGTTGATGATTTGAGACCGTTAACTGGAGAAGATGAAGCAGTCTATAAATATGTCATGAAGTGGAAAGAAACAGAAACTTTTTATGAAAAATTAATAGATTTATTAAAATTTATGATTCCAGGTTACAAAAAAGAAGGTAAATCTCAACTTGTTATTGCCATTGGGTGTACTGGTGGACAACATCGTTCTGTCGCATTAGCCAAACGAATCGGAGCAGAACTCAAAGAGAGTTTTGACTATAATGTTTATGTGCATCATAGAGATGCACATGTCGAAAGTGGCGTGAAGCATAAAGATGAGAAGAATTAAACTTGTACTTATAGGTGGAGGTACTGGTTTATCCGTTTTAGCACGAGGTTTAAAAGGCTACCCTATAGATATTACGACAATTGTAACAGTTGCCGATGACGGGGGCAGTACTGGGAAGATAAGAAGCGAAATGGATATACCTGCTCCAGGTGATATACGAAATGTAATTTCAGCATTAAGTGAAACTGAATCGACAATAGAACAATTATTTCAATATCGATTTAAAGAAAACCAAGTTGAAGGACACTCTTTAGGTAATTTATTGATTGCTGCACTTACAAATATTAATAATGATTTTGGACATGCAGTTAAAGAATTGAGTGAAATATTAAATATTAGAGGGCGTGTTATACCTTCAACAAATACAAGTGTAAGATTAAATGCGGTAATGGAAGATGGAGAAATTGTCTATGGCGAATCTAAAATACCTAAAAAGAACAAAAAAATAGAACGTGTATTTTTAGAGCCAGAGGATGTAGAACCAATGGAAGAAGCTGTGGAAGCTATTGAGGAAGCGGATCTAATTGTATTAGGTCCGGGCTCACTATATACGAGTGTTATATCTAATCTGTGCGTTAAAGGTATCTCTGAAGCATTACTTAAAGTTGACGTACCTAAACTATATGTGTCGAATGTTATGACACAACCTGGGGAAACAAATCATTACACAGCACTCGACCACGTCAAAGCAATACATGATCACATAGGAAATAATTGTATTGACTACGCTGTTTGTAGTACGCAAGCCTTTCATGGGGATGTAGTAGAACGTTATAGAGAAGATAATGCAGAACCTGTGCAATGTGATATAACTAAAATGGAAGCGCAAGGTATTAAAGTTTTTACACATCCAAACTTGGTTGAAGTTTCTACTGAAAATTATGTACGGCATAATACAGAAGTTCTTTCAAAGATGATATATGAAATTGCTATGCAAGAAACAGAGACAATTGAATTTACACGCAAAAAAGAAAATGAAGAAAAACATTAGGTGAGACTATAAAGTTAAGAAGGGACTGATTGTAATGAGCTTTGCATCCGATATGAAGAATGAACTAACAAGAATAGAAGTAGATGAAGAGAATGCAAAAGCAGAGCTCAGTGCCCTTATTCGAATGAATGGTGCACTCAGTCTATCCAATCAGCAATTTGTTATCAACATACAAACTGAAAATGCTACAACAGCTAGACGTATCTATTCACTAATCAAAAAAGTATTTAATGTTGAAGTAGAATTACTAGTAAGAAAGAAAATGAAGCTTAAAAAGAACAATATATATATTTGTCGCATTAAAGCACGAGCAAGAGAAATTTTAGATGAGTTAGGTATTTTAAAAAATGGTGTTTTCACACATGAAATTGATGAGGGCATGATTTATGAAGACGAAATGAAAAGAAGCTATTTAAGAGGTGCTTTTCTTGCTGGTGGTTCAGTGAATAACCCAGAAACATCTTCTTATCACCTTGAAATATTTTCATTGTACGAAGATCACTCTGAAGGTATCACACAATTGATGAATGAATACGAATTAAATGCCAAACATCTTGAACGGAAAAAGGGGAGTATAGCATATTTAAAAGAAGCAGAAAAAATATCAGACTTTCTTAGTTTGATTGGCGGTTTCCAAGCATTGTTAAAATTCGAAGATGTACGCATTGTACGTGATATGAGAAATTCTGTAAATAGACTAGTTAATTGTGAAACTGCAAATTTAAATAAAACAGTAAGTGCTGCAATGAAGCATGTTGAGAGTATCCATCTCATTGATAAAGAAATAGGATTAGATAATTTACCGGATAGGTTACGTGAAATTGCAAAATTAAGAATAGAACATCAAGAAGTATCGTTAAAAGAACTTGGTGAAATGATGTCGACTGGAAAGATATCTAAATCTGGCGTGAACCATCGTTTGCGCAAATTAAATGAAATGGCGGATAAAATACGTAGTGGCGAATCAATAGAGTTGTAATTTAGTGCAACAACAGGTTGATTTACTGTGTGGAAAATTTTTCTATATATAAACAAATTATATCTGGATATTTTTTTAATAATTATGCTAATATATTATAAAAGCAATCATTTCAATTACTGACACCTTGTTTAGGTGTCTTTTTTATATGATTAGAAAATTTGATTCTAAGGTTGAATCGAGGCGAAGTTTAATTAAGTAATTTAGACAATAAGGAGGGCATACATGTTAGATTTTATTAATAAGCATTATAGAAACATTATTTTTTGTTTGATCGGTACATTAATTAACGCTATAGGGGTGAATTGCTTTTTACTTGGTTCTAACCTTGGTGATGGTGGGACTGTTGGCATATCACTTTCATTACTGTATGCCTTTGGTTTATCGCCTGCATGGACCTCTCTAATTATAAATACTATTGTTGTTTTTATTGGTTGGAAATTTTTAAGTAAAACAGTTGCTGTTTATACAGTAATATCAAATACTGCTCTGTCCTTCTTTTTACACTTAACTGAAAATATTAATCTCGGTATCGATAACTTTGTTATTAATTCGGTCTTTGGTGGTGCTATTATCGGTATTGGTGCTGGTTTAGTTATCTCAACAGGCAGTACGCTTGGTGGGACATCTGTTATTGCTAAAATAGTAAATAAATATACAGAGATTAAAACATCGCAAGGTATTTTTATACTTGATGCATTAGTAGTACTTTCTTTTTTAATGGTATTACCGTTAGAAAACGTCTTATTTACAATTATTATGCTATTTATTACTGAACGAGCAACGGCCTTTATTATTGAAGGGTTTAACCCTAAAAAAGCAGTTACTGTAATTTCAAATAAAAGTGAAACAATTAGCGATAAGATTAACGCTTTTACAGGTAGAGGTTCAACAATCCTTACTGGTAAAGGTGGATATGGTAAAAATGAAACACATATGCTTTATGTCGTTGTGCCACAGTCACAAGTGACAAGAGTGAAAAAACTTGTAAATGAAGAAGATGAAAATGCCTTTTTAGTGATACACGATGTTCGAGATGTGTTAGGTAGTACTTTTATTAATATGAGTTAAGTAATAAAACTGAAACTATGGATGCGTTGATTGAACAATGGCCAATTGGCAAATTTGCTAAACCAGAAGAAGTAATATCTGTCGTTCTATGGCTACGCCCTATATGAACGTATTATATGATTGGAGAGCTGATATTAGAAGTTTGTGGTTTTATCATTCAGTAAGATATAAAAATGGGAATACCGTCGATTTGGTATTCCCATTTTATATGTATATAATTAAAAATTATAAGTCCCCTCGAAGGGAATCGAACCCCTATCTTAAGAACCGGAATCTTACGTGTTATCCATTACACTACGAGGGGATAAAAAACACATTAATCTTAGTGTACAAATCAAAATGGCTCCGGTCAATAAGAATAATTTAACTTTCATAAAAAAAGTGAGCGTTATTCTTTGACCATGTTTGACTTTTGAGTTAAAATAAGTTTATCAATTAGAAATAAGGAGGCAATATTAATGAATTTAATACCTACAGTAATTGAAACAACAAACCGTGGGGAACGTGCCTATGACATTTACTCACGTTTATTAAAAGATCGTATTATTATGTTAGGTTCACAAATCGATGATAATGTAGCAAACTCTATTGTTTCTCAATTATTATTCTTACAAGCGCAAGATGCTGAGAAAGACATCTATCTTTACATTAACTCACCAGGTGGTAGTGTAACTGCTGGTTTCGCAATTTATGATACAATCCAACACATCAAACCAGACGTACAAACAATTTGTATTGGTATGGCTGCGTCAATGGGTTCATTCTTACTTGCAGCTGGAGCAAAAGGTAAACGTTTTGCACTTCCAAACGCAGAAGTAATGATTCACCAACCATTAGGTGGCGCACAAGGTCAAGCTACAGAAATTGAAATTGCTGCTAACCACATTCTTAAAACACGTGCTAAATTAAATCAAATTTTAGCAGAACGTACAGGTCAATCAATCGAAAAAATTGAAAAAGATACTGATAGAGATAACTTCTTGTCTGCTGAAGAAGCAAAAGAATACGGTTTAGTTGACCAAGTAATGGTTCCTGAATCATAAAATTACAAGTTGGTAGATAAGCCACAAATAGAATTATGGCTTATTTCATACAATCCGGGACATAAATAGGTGTTCCGGATTTTTTATGCGCATTGTAATCTTGAACACTATAAATTTAACCGTTGCAAGATTGATTATCTTTCTTTAAGAATTAATAGTAATCAAATCCAAACATAATAATTAAGTAAATAAAAAACCAATCAAATGCAAAGATAGCACTTGGTTGGTTTTAGTTAAAAAGTATATTAAGAATCTTGGAATGTATTACTTTTTGAAGTGCTTTTACTGTTAAAGAAGAGTTTTAGTGCAAACACAGTAATAATTACTCCGGAAATGATTAAAAAGGATGAAACAACGAGCATCGGTATAGATTTCTCAAATGCAAAGCCACCATTTAACAATAGTAATAAACCAGAGATTAAAAGTAATACATGTGATAAACGATCATGTTTCATTTTTTAAATTCAGTCCTGTTCAATTAGTGTACTAAATCTTCTAAAGCTATTTTTAAATCTGGATATTTGAATTTAAAGTCAATTGCCTGTAGTTTATTAGGGATAACTTTTTGCGTATCAAGAATAACTGTAGACATTTGACCTAAGATAATTCGTAGTGCTAATGATGGTACCCATGTGTAATGAGGGCGATGGGTTGCGCGCGCCAGTGTGTAACCAAATAAATTTTGGTGTTCTACAATAGGCGCAGTAAAATTAAATACGCCTTGTGCTTCTTCTGTGTTAATAGTGTGAAGAATTGCTCTTGTTAAATCGTCAATGTGTATCCAAGAATACCACTGTCTTCCAGAGCCAATCTTACCACCAACGTATAATTCATATGGCAGTTTCATCATTGGTAAGGCACCGCCTTCTTTAGATAGTACCATACCAAATCTACCTATAACTACACGTGTACCTAATGATTCGAATTGACGAGCAAGACGCTCCCATTGATAGACTACTTCTGATAAGAAATCAAATGGTAACGTTTTGTATAATTCAGTATATGTGCGATATAAATCGGGTTTGTAATAACCGACAGCACTTGCGTTGAAGAATACTGAGGGTTTCTGCTCGCGCTCTTCAAACAATTCAAATAAGGCTTGCGTTGATTGTAATCGACTCACCATAATTTTTTGTTTATAGCTTTTAGTCCAACGCTTATTTAAACTTGCACCCGCAAGATTGATAACGATATCTATGTCAGGTACTCGTGCTTCCCAATCAGATTTTGACCAATTTACATAAGTGATTTTGGGATGTGATGTTGTTTTATCTTGTCTTGTTAAAATTGTAATATGTGCGTCACTTTGGACAATGGCTTCTACTAATTGTGTACCAACCATGCCTGTGCCACCTGTAATTAAATAGTTTTTCATTTTATCACCTCATAAATAGTAATGCCTAATGTTGCAATGGTTTTAAATGAAACAATCGCATCGCATTTGAAGGTCATAATTTTTTCAAAGATTGTTCAAGAATATGTCATTTACTTACCTTAAGAAGTATTTAAAACAAAGGAGTTTCGATTTATAATAAAAGTACCTTCGATATTAATTAATCATCTCTTAATTATTTCGAGTATACCCCATAATATACTAACGAAGGTAAAATTTTGACTCCCTTTAGTAGCGAGGCTGGGACATAACTGTGTGTCTCGGCCTTAAGTACGTTATTAGCAGAAGTTAATTAGATTTTATCTATTTTATAATTCTATTTCGTTGCTAGTCATTTTATCGGTATGGGGTTATAACAAAAGCGTTTTGAAAAAGCATCTTTCATTTATACCTTCCTCTAAATCTATGTTAACGCAATTAATGGCATGTAACTATCTTTTTACGTATTTACGCTTTTACAAAGGATTAATACGTTAGAAAGTTATATTTGTATCTACAGAAATAATAAAATAAAGCCTAAAAGACTAATTAATATTAAACTAATAAAAATTGTGAATGCAAAACGTGATTTTGAATGTTCTCTAGTCTTATGATTATCATTTTCCAACATAATTTGTCTAAGACCAGTGTTCGTATTTTTTGAGTGTTGATCTAAGTCATCAAAGAGTTCATGTTTTTTCAATTTAGAACACATCCTGTTATGATAATAGATATAAGCTAATCTTTTGAATTACTTTCTCTAAAGTATTGAAAGTGCAAATAAAATTAGATTAGTATTAAAGTAAATCATAAAATTTTATCATACACATGTATTTTACTATATATATGACTTTAAGATAACAACTAGATTAAAAAATTAGTTAATAAGTTTAATTAGCATATGAAATAGTGTAAAATATATATTTGATATTGAACGTATACACAGTAATTTTAAATGTATGATATAAATTGAAGTGAGGGGAGCATATGCCAAAGCATAATCAAAATAATAACTTTGATGACCAAGATAACAAGAAAATGAGTGGTTTTGCGAAAATAGTTAGTGGAGTAATTGTATTACTATTAGTAGGTGGACTCATATTTGCTATTTTTGCATTTGTAGATCATTCCAATAAAGCTAACGAACGTTTAGCGGATCAGAAACAAGAAGAAAAAGAGAAACAAAAAGAGAAAACAAAAGAAGAAAAAGAGAAGAAAAAGAAAGAGAAATCTACTGAAGAATCTCAACAAACACAACAGACGCAGCAAACACAACAAGCTCCTCAGACGCAGCAAACACAACAGACGCAACAAACGCAACAAAGAACTCAACAACCTGCTACTGCTGAACGCACAACTGAAGAAAAGAAAAAACCAGAAAAAACAAAAGAAGCAACAACTGAGGAAGCAACAACTGAAGAAAGAACAACTGAAGAGCGTACGACAGAAGAAAAAACGACAGAAGAAAAAACGACAGAAGAAAAAACACCGGAGCCTTCTACTGAAGAAAGAACAAGAGAACCATCAACAGAAGAAAAAACATCTGAGCCTACTACAGAGCAAAAAACAAGTCAAAGAAGCGCACAAAACAGCTCTCAAAATAGTACCCAAGAAAGATCGTCACAAAATAGCACTTCAAATAGAAGCGCACAAACATCTGAAGAAGACTAAAATACAGTTGAACAAGGATGCATCAATGCATTTGTTAATACTGAAAAGCCGGGCTGATAAGTAATCAGTCCGGCTTTATTTGTGTAAAATCATTTCAGAAATTAATGTTAGTTAGAGTTTTTAAATTATTTAGAAATAACTGTTCCTAAAGTCACTTCTGTCACGTAACCATTTTGGATATCAAATTTAATATTGTTACCATTTAAAATATATGAAATAGATTGACCTTTTGCTGTATTAACAACTTTACCTTCTCCCCATACTTTAACCAATTGTTCTTGAGAAATATGGTTTTTCTTAACAGGGAATTTAGCTTGGATTGCTTTGTTAGAAGCAAATTTCATTACTTTTTGGTCATGTACTTTAACTTCTTTTGAATATTTTTGGTAACTTAAAGCGCTTTGAGTATCAGCGTATATATTGTAACCATTAAGCTTAACATTATTATGCTTTACAGCATTTTTAAAATTAGTATCTAATATGAAGTTACCATTTTGACCAGTCATACCAGAGTATGCGTACCAAGGTTTTGTCGCTGCCTCAGCAATATTATTTTGTGATGCAAATTGTGTTACTGTAGTCCCTAATAATGTGCTCAATGCGATACTGCCAGCTAAAATAACTTTTGTGAACTTTTTCATTTTTTAAAACTCCTTTTAATAATTTTGTAATTGAGTTGTTTGTAATCTTATTGCTATAAATATATTACTATAAGATTACAAATATTACAAGTGTGTTACGGTATTTTTTGATTAGTTAGTAAAATTTTGCCTAAGAGCGGGGAATATTCAAAGAAGTTAAGTTGTTTTGAGAGGATAAAGAATAAACTGTCGCATAGCTTAAGTTACTATACAACAGTTATGAATATATAAGCATTATAATGAATTGAGAAGTTAGAATATAGATAGAAGCGTTTATTATTAAAAGGTAGATTCTATGTGGAAAGCATGTAATCAGGACTCAATAGTATAGTAGTTGAACGATGAAACATAACTTATAATCATCATTTTTGAAAATATAATTTTAAAATAAAAAACTGAGTAAGTAAGACACTAACGAAAATATAATGATTAAAGTAAAACAACCACCAAAACACCCTAAGGGGCCACAACCACAGCCGAAACGTTTTGTGTAATTTAAAGAGTGATGTTGATTGTTTGTAGGGATGTCTTGATTTTTTTTATTAAAGTAATCCTTATCCTTATAACGTTGATCATCTGGGTCAATAACTTCTGGATTATTATTGTTAGACATGCGTTTCTCTCCTCGACTTGTTTAATATATATTTATTTTAAAGATTTAATACATAGTATTCAATTAGAGTTGCTCAGTGTAGTGGTCGGATTTAGAGAAAATGTGACAAACTCATTGATCCAATTAATTTAAGTATTGATGATTAACAAATTATATAGCGGGTAAATTGTTACTGTACGCAGATAAAAAATATTTGATTTTAATAGTAAATGTAGTTGATAAGATAAGGACTATTTTTGCTTGCAATTTCAAAACGATAGTAGTATTATTGCAAATATAAGAGGTTATATTTTTTTGTCCCGCTAGGGACGAAAAAAGTCAATCTATGGTTAGAACTTGACCCTTTATAAAGAAACGGAGGAGGATAGTAGTGAAGGATTTGATAAAAGTTCAACAAAAGCTTGTGCCAGAAATTGTTGAAAAAATGTATCGTCGTTTCTCGATTCTCACTACTATTTCAAAGCATCAACCCGTAGGTAGACGTAGTTTAAGTGAATATATGGATTTGACTGAACGTGTGCTTCGTTCTGAAACGGACATACTAAAGAAACAGGATTTGATTAAAGTTAAACCCACAGGTATGGAAATAACAGAAGCAGGTGAATTAACGGTCAGACAATTGAATGGTTATTTTAATGTCTATTCTGATGACCATCATCTTGCTCAAGTTATTAAAGAACAGTATGGAATCAAAGAAGTCTATGTCATTCCAGGGGATTCAGACGCTGATCAAACAGTTAAGATTGAATTATCCCGTCAGGCAGGACAACTCGTTGAAGATGTACTTTATGAAAATGCAATTGTTGCAGTAACAGGTGGTTCAACAATGGCCTACGTTAGTGAAGCAATGCATCATCAACCATACAATGCGTTTTTCGTTCCTGCGAGAGGCGGACTTGGTGAAAATGTTGTTTATCAAGCAAACACAATTGCAGCTAGTATGGCACAGCAAACAAATGGTGATTACACAACGTTATATGTACCAGATAATGTAAGCGAAACGACGTATAATACGCTTATGTTAGAACCCTCCGTAATCCAGACGCTAGAAAAAATCAAACAATCCAATATTACAATCCATGGCATTGGTGATGCGCTGAAGATGGCGCGAAGACGTCAATCACCTAATGAAGTTATAGAAAAACTTCAACATCACAATGCCTCGGGAGAAGCATTTGGATATTATTTCGATGATCAAGGCGATATCGTACACAAGGTAAAAACGATAGGACTTCAATTAGAAGATCTTGAGTCGAAAAAGTTTATTTTTGCTGTAGCAGGGGGTAAATCAAAAGGAGAAGCAATTAAAGCTTACCTTTCAATTGCTCCTAAAAACACTGTATTAATTACAGATGAAGGTGCAGCAAAAGCAATCGTAAACATATAGTAATAAAAAGTGATAACACTTTTTAAATATCATTTATTAAAGGAGGCCATTATAATGGCAGTAAAAGTAGCAATTAATGGTTTTGGTAGAATTGGTCGTTTAGCATTCAGAAGAATTCAAAACGTTGATGGAATTGACGTAGTAGCAGTAAATGATTTAACAGATGACGAAATGTTAGCACATTTATTAAAATATGACACTATGCAAGGACGCTTCACAGGAGAAGTTGAAGTTGAAAATGACGGTTTCCGTGTTAACGGACAAGAAGTAAAATCATTCTCTGAGCCAGAACCAAGTAAATTACCTTGGAAAGACTTAGACATTGATGTTGTATTAGAATGTACTGGTTTCTTCGCTGATAAAGAAAAAGCAGAAGCTCATATTGAAGCAGGTGCTAAAAAAGTATTAATCTCTGCTCCAGCTACTGGTGACTTAAAAACAATCGTTTATAACACAAACCACCAAGAATTAGATGGTTCAGAAACAGTAGTTTCAGGTGCTTCATGTACTACTAACTCATTAGCTCCAGTTGCAAAAGTATTAAACGATGACTTCGGTTTAGTAGAAGGTTTCATGACTACAATCCATGCTTACACTGGTGACCAAAGCACACAAGATGCTCCACACAGAAAAGGCGACAAACGTCGTGCGCGTGCAGCAGCTGAAAACATTATTCCTAACTCAACTGGTGCTGCTAAAGCAATTGGCCTAGTAATCCCTGAAATCGATGGTAAATTAGACGGTGGAGCGCAACGTGTTCCTGTAGCTACTGGTTCTTTAACTGAATTAACAGTTGTATTAGAGAAAAATGTAAGTATTGAAGACGTTAATGCTTCAATGAAAAATGCATCAAACGAATCATTCGGTTACACTGAAGATGAAATCGTTTCTTCTGACGTAATTGGTATGACTTACGGTTCATTATTCGATGCAACACAAACACGTGTAATGACAGTTGGCGACCGTCAATTAGTTAAAGTAGCAGCTTGGTACGATAACGAAATGTCTTACACTTCACAATTAGTTCGTACATTAGAACACTTAGCAACTCAAGCTAAATAATTCGATGTAACATTAATTTAGCAAGCGCATTGTGCTGTTAAATTTAAACAATATGCTTAGGAGTAAGCGGGGAGCACAACGCTTCTCCGCTTATTTTAATTTATTGTTCCATTCAGAGGAGGAAGCTTACATGGCTAAAAAAATTGTAACTGACTTAGAATTAAAAGGTAAAACTGTACTTGTTCGTGCTGATTTTAACGTACCGATGAAAGATGGAGAAATCACTGACGATAACCGTATCGTTCAAGCATTACCAACAATTCAATATATTATTGAACAAGGTGGAAAAGTCGTATTATTCTCTCATTTAGGTAAAGTGAAAGAAGAAAGCGACAAAGCAGAATTAACTTTAAAACCAGTAGCTGATGCATTAACAGAAAAATTAGGTAAAACAGTTACTTTTGTACCTGAAACACGTGGTGAAACGTTAGAACAATCTGTTAAAGACCTTAATGAAGGTGATGTACTGTTAGTCGAAAATACACGTTTTGAAGATGTAGATGGCAAAAAAGAATCTAAAAACGATTCTGAATTAGGTAAATACTGGGCTTCACTTGGTGATGTATTCGTAAATGATGCTTTTGGTACAGCGCACCGTGAACATGCATCAAATGTAGGTATTGCAGCTAACTTAGAAACAGTAGCAGGATTCTTAATGGAAAAAGAAATAAAATATATTGGTGGCGTAGTTGAAAACC
>ERZ1023255.103-NODE-103-length-12441-cov-14.206443_pt1 | contig 12441 bp, 10 predicted proteins | sample MGYA00380459_ERZ1023255 | MGnify/ENA primary metagenome ERZ1023255 (study PRJEB33173, sample SAMEA4830368) | metagenome | study: EMG produced TPA metagenomics assembly of the PRJEB25223 data set... | reverse complement strand
AGTTATTGGTACTTTAATTTGTATATATTTAATGCTATTATTGATTTGTAAGCGTTTCAACTATTTTGTGGAGGGTGTAATATGAGCAACGAAAGTCAGGTTTCCGAGGCACCTGTAAATTTCGGAGCAAATCTTGGATATGTTTTAGATTTATATGATATATATCTAAATGATCCTAGTGCAGTTCCTGAAGATTTGCAAGTCCTTTTTAGTACAATTAAAAACGGTGAAGCAAACATCACAACAAATAATGAAGGTCAGAGTAACATAACTAAAGGGGATAGCACAATCAAACGTGTTATGCGCCTTATCGATAATATTCGTCAATATGGGCATTTGTTGGCAGATATTTATCCTGTTAATAGACCTGAAAGAGAAAATGTTCCCAAGTTAACAATCGAAGATTTTAATTTGGACAAAGAAACACTTGAATCTATTTCAGCTGGAATTGTTTCTGACCATTTTAAAGACATCTATGATAATGCATACGAAGCAATTGTGCGTATGGAAAAGCGTTACAAAGGTCCAATTGCCTTTGAATACACACATATTAATAATAATAGAGAACGTGTATGGTTAAAACGTAGAATTGAAACTCCATACAAAGCAACATTAAATGATAATCAAAAAATTGAACTATTTAAAAACTTAGCCCACGTAGAAGGTTTTGAAAAATATTTACACAAAAACTTTGTTGGAGCTAAACGCTTCTCCATCGAAGGTGTAGATACTCTTGTGCCTATGCTACAACAAACATTAAGAATTGCGAGCGACGAAGGCATTCAAAATATCCAAATCGGTATGGCCCATCGTGGAAGATTAAATGTTTTAACACATGTTCTAGAAAAGCCATATGAAATGATGATTTCTGAATTTATGCACACAGATCCAATGAAATTCTTGCCTGAAGATGGCAGTTTAGAATTAACATCCGGTTGGTCTGGTGATGTTAAATATCATCTTGGCGGAGTGAAAACAACGCAATCATATGGTATTGAACAAAAAATCTCATTGGCAAACAACCCAAGTCATTTAGAAATCGTATCACCAGTAGTCCTTGGTAAAACACGTGCTAATCAAGATACAACTGATAAACCAGGCTCAATAACTACCGAATTTAAAAAATCTATGCCTATATTAATTCATGGTGACGCCGCTTATCCTGGTCAAGGTATTAACTTTGAAGCTATGAACTTAGGTAATTTAGATGGTTATTCAACAGGTGGTTCACTTCACATTATTACAAATAACCGTATTGGCTTTACAACCGAACCTCAAGACGGACGTTCTACAACATATTCTTCAGATGTTGCAAAAGGATATGACGTTCCAATCATGCATGTAAATGCTGATAATGTTGAAGCAACAATTGAAGCAATTGAAATTGCTATGGCGTTCAGAAAAGAGTTCAATAAAGATGTAGTCATCGATTTAGTAGGTTATCGTCGATACGGACACAATGAAATGGATGAACCATCAATCACAAACCCACTACCATATCATGAAATACGTAAACATGAGTCAGTTGAAATCTTATACGGAAAACAACTTGTCAGCGAAAATATCATTTCAGAAGATGAAATGAATAATATCATTGACGATGTCCAAAAAACTTTAAGAGCTGCTCATGATAAAATTGATAAAAACGACAAAATGGACAACCCAGAAATGCAAAGACCTGAAAGTTTAGCTGAACCAATACAAAACGACGATTCTGAGTTAAGCTTTGAGCAATTAAAAGAAATTAATGACGCAATGCTTACTTATCCTTCGAACTTCAATGTATTGAAAAAGCTAAATAAAGTGCTAGAGAAACGTAAGGAACCATTTGAAAGTGAAGATGGATTAGTTGACTGGGCTCAAGCAGAACAATTAGCTTTTGCAACTATCACTCAAAATGGAACACCAATACGTTTGACTGGTCAAGACAGTGAACGTGGCACATTCAGTCACCGTCACGCTGTGTTGCACGATCCAGAAACCGGCGAACAATATGTACCATTACACAACGTACCTGATCAAAAAGCAACCTTTGAAGTACGTAACTCTCCATTATCAGAAGCTGCAGTTGTAGGTTTTGAATATGGCTATAATGTGCAAAATAAATCATGTATGACAATTTGGGAAGCACAATACGGGGACTTTTCAAATATGGCTCAAATGATTTTCGACAACTTCTTATTTAGTTCTCGCGCTAAATGGGGAGAACGTTCAGGATTAACTTTATTCTTGCCTCATTCATTTGAAGGTCAAGGTCCAGAACACTCATCTGCACGTTTAGAAAGATTTTTACAATTAGCTGGTGAAAATAATTCAACTATCGTTAATTTATCTAGTTCAAGCAACTACTTCCATTTATTACGTGCACAAGCAGCGAATTTAGGTACACAGTCTATGAGACCATTAGTGGTTATGTCACCTAAGAGCTTATTACGTAATAAGACTGTTGCAGATCCTATAAGTAAATTCACTTCCGGTAAATTCGAACCAATTTTACCAGAAGATCACGATAAATCAGCAGTGAAAAAGGTTATTTTAGCATCAGGTAAAATGTTTATTGATTTAAAAGAATATTTGGCAAAAAACCCAAAAGATTCTATTTTAATCGTAGCAGTAGAAAGACTTTATCCTTTCCCTGCCGATGAAATTAATGCATTATTAAACGAATTACCTAATTTAGAAAATGTAGCTTGGGTACAAGAAGAACCTAAGAACCAAGGTGCATGGTCATTCGTTTATCCTTATCTAAAAGAATTAACAACTGATAAATACGATTTAAGTTATCACGGTCGTATCCAACGTTCAGCTCCTGCTGAAGGTGATGGTGAAATTCACAAACTCGTACAAAATATGATAATCGAACAAAGTACAAACATTAACTAGGGGGAAGTTAAGCATGCCAGAGGTAAAAGTTCCAGAATTAGCAGAATCCATAACAGAAGGTACCATTGCAGAATGGTTAAAACAAGTCGGTGATAGCGTAGATAAAGGTGAAGCTATTGTTGAATTAGAAACAGACAAAGTAAACGTTGAAGTTGTCTCAGAAGAAGCAGGCGTGCTTCAAGAATTATTAGCTGACGAAGGTGACACAGTAGAAGTTGGCCAAGCAATTGCAGTAGTTGGGGAAGGAAGCGGTAATAATACTTCCGAGTCATCAACAAAACAAGAAGATACTAAAGCAACTGACAATTCAAATAAAGAACAACAATCATCTGAATCATCTGAATCAACTGGAAGTAAATCAGAAGCGTCATCACAAGATAACGGACAACGAGTAAATGCTACACCATCTGCGCGTAAATACGCCCGTGAAAAAGGTATTGACTTATCTGAAGTATCACCATCTTCTAACGATGTGGTGAGAAAATCTCATGTTGATCAAAGTCAAAAACAATCAAATACTCAACAATCACAACCAGCTGCTAAAGAAGAAACTAAAAAACCAGCGCAACAAAACCCATCAAAACCAGTTATTAGAGAAAAAATGTCTCGTCGTAAGAAAACAGCTGCCAAAAAATTATTAGAAGTATCTAATAATACAGCTATGTTAACTACTTTTAACGAAATCGATATGACAAATGTTATGGACTTACGTAAACGTAAGAAAGAACAATTCATCAAGGACCATGATGGTACGAAACTTGGTTTCATGTCATTCTTTACAAAAGCAGCTGTAGCAGCGTTGAAAAAATATCCAGAAGTAAATGCTGAAATTGATGGCGATGACATGATTACTAAACAATATTATGATATCGGGGTTGCAGTTTCTACAGAAGACGGTTTACTTGTACCATTTGTTAGAGATTGCGACAAGAAAAACTTTGCTGAAATTGAAGATGAAATTGGTAACTTAGCTAAAAAAGCGCGTGACAAAAAACTTGGTTTAGATGATATGGTTAACGGATCATTTACAATCACAAATGGCGGTATCTTTGGTTCAATGATGTCTACACCTATCATTAACGGTAGCCAAGCCGCAATTTTAGGTATGCATTCAATTATCACTCGTCCAATTGCTATCGATGCAGATACAATTGAAAACCGTCCAATGATGTACATCGCTCTAAGCTATGACCACAGAATCATTGATGGTAAAGAAGCTGTAGGTTTCTTAAAAACAATTAAAGAATTAATTGAAAATCCAGAAGATTTACTACTAGAATCTTAATCCACAACACAAAATAGTTTACTAACCCTAATACAACGGCGTTTATCGTCGTTGTATTTTTATGTTTATATATAATTTAAAAAACACCTAATAAAAAACTATCAAAATTACATAGAGCCATATATTAAAAATGCATAGAAAACAAAAGGAAGTATCATATAAGCATAATTTTCAAATTCATAGGGATCAAAGTCAGAAATACTAATATTACGTTCAAAAGGCCTTTAAAAAGCAAATTCTAAATATATAACACTTAGGAATTTAAAACAGACACTTTTGGAATTATAAAACATTCACAATATAAAATTGTTATTATGTAACGTAAGATATAGGTTTAAAATTATCTATAAAAAAGGAATGATTTTATGACTTTTAAAAGCGCTTTGAAATTCGGTATCATTATGTCATTAGTCATGTGCACAGCATTTTATATTATCCCGCCACCTGAACACATTTTAGGGAAAATAGTTTATTCATTAATTACTACATGCATAGGTTTATTACTAGTTTATTTTATAATAGGCAAAGAAAACATGAAAAAAAGATAATACTGAAAGTTCATAAACAAATTCTAAATCTAATATTTTATTATCTTTGTGTAATAGTCAGCTCCATAGGGAAGCACACGAGCCCAAAAATAAAAGATAAGGAGACGCTCAACGAAAACATGTACAAAAAACGGGCGATAAAGTTAGAGGCAGTGACAATTAAATTGTCACTGCCTTAATGATGATAATGTAAGCAACTGACTTATAGCCGGACCGCACAGTTCAGTTAAATCAAATATTTTTTGTTCCAATAAATTAAAGAAATAAAGGATTTAATAAATAAAAAATCGCAATGATTAACAACATACATCCAACTATTTTATTTTGCTTTTTAAAATAAATATAACTAAGTATAAATAAATTTACTGATAAAATAAACGTCGATACACCCTTACTAACATATATAAAATTAAAGACTATTAAAACATTAAGGAAGATTGATATTAAAGACACAGACAATAATACTTTTTCAATTTTATTAAACCTTTGCTGCATTTAAAAACCCCTTATTGTTAAAAAGTTTATCCCGAATCAAACATATTTAATGAGAATTAATATCCTCTAATAGTAATTCATTACAACAGTAAGATAACAAAAAGGTTTGAATTTGTTAATAAATTACCAACCAATTTCATAACTAAATAGCTATAACAATATAGCTATTTAGTTATGTTGATGTTACTCTGTATAGGTTAATAAATTGTATTTAGCGCTTAGAAATGAAAAGTCAGATAATCATAAGCATTATTTGCTTTATATAAGAATAATATCGTAGATATTAATATCAAACTATATTAATCAATACATATCTCTATAAGAAAATTGTATTGCGCATTGAATTGCAAAAACAGGAAAGTAGGGATAAAACGATGTATCATCATAAAACAAAATATATAACAATTTTAGAGCTTGACCTCACACTAATTTTCAAACCAAGCTCTGCTATAACGAACCATCTAATAAAACGAGGAGTGTGCCGCTATGACAATATTAGCAATTAGTATTTTTGTTATTACTTTAATTTTTGTTATTTGGCAACCAAAGGGCTTAGATATAGGCATATCTGCTTGTATTGGTGCGATTTTAGCAATAGTAACTGGTGTCGTTAGCTATGCTGATGTAATAGAAGTTACAGGGATTGTTTGGAATGCGACATTAACGTTCGTTGCTATTATATTAATTTCACTGATTTTAGATGAAATTGGATTCTTTGAGTGGTCTGCTATACATATGGTTAAAGCTTCACATGGTAATGGATTAAAAATGTTTATCTATATCATGATATTAGGATCAATAGTTGCAGCATTTTTCGCAAATGATGGAGCTGCCCTTATACTAACTCCTATAGTACTTGCTATGGTACGTCATTTAGGTTTTAGTAAGAAAGTGATTTTCCCGTTTGTCATTGCCAGTGGTTTCATTGCCGATACAACTTCTATACCACTTGTTGTGAGTAATTTGGTCAATATCGTTTCTGCAGATTATTTCAACATTGGATTTTTAGAGTACTTTTTAAGAATGTTTCTACCAAATATTTTTTCATTGCTAGCCAGTATAGTTGTACTTTGGCTATATTTTAAAAGTTCAATACCAAATAAATTCAATTCTGATAATTTAAAAGAACCGCATACGGCAATAAAGGATAAACGACTTTTCAAACTTTCATGGATAGTGCTTGCTATTTTAGTTATAGGCTATTTAATTAGTGAATTTATTGCCATACCGGTTTCAATTATTGCTGGTTTAGTAGCATTAATATTTATTATACTTGCTCGAAAATCAAAAGCAGTACACACAAAAAAAGTAATAAAAGAAGCACCTTGGAACATCGTGGTATTCTCTATAGGGATGTATCTTGTTGTGTTTGGTCTCAAAAACGTAGGCATCACAATAATACTTGCTGATATTTTAACTCATATTTCAAGTTTTGGTTTGTTTAGTAGTATTATGGGGATGGGCTTTATAGCTGCTATATTATCTTCAATTATGAATAATTTGCCTACAGTTTTAATTGACGCACTCGCTATCAGTCAATCGAGCGCTACTGGTATAATTAAGGAAAGTATGATTTATGCCAATATAATAGGGTCAGATTTAGGGCCTAAAATAACACCAATCGGGTCGTTAGCTACGTTATTGTGGCTTCATGTACTCACAAACAAAGGTGTAAAAATATCATGGGGTACTTACTTTAAAACAGGTATTATAATTACTTTACCTGTTTTATTCTTCACACTTTTAGGTTTGTATCTAACTTACCTTGTTTTTTAACCAACTGTCGCAATATTATTCTAATATCTTTCTTTATTTTTCAGTGTAAAATAGGCAATGATTTGTTCCGACTCCAGCGGGAAGCGGACTAGCCGAACACTACATGTTAAGGCAGTGCCCACGGAAAACGCCCACAAAAACCTGTCGACAGTCTTTACTATACACTATATGTATGGTTTTTAATATTTTTGTTTTTAAAAAAGTGCCTACACATAAAATTGCGTAGGCACTTTTTGATTTAATAATGAATGATCATGTTAAGTCTCAATGTTGAATCATGCTCATTTAAATATTTATGAAACAGGTTCCCATTAAATTTTATTGATTCATCCTTTTTTACAACAACTCGTTCGTCGCCTAATACAAGCGTCAATGTCCCATCAAATACAGTAATATATTCATTTGCACTAGAGCCACGTGGTTCTCCATTCACGGTGCCCCCAGGCTCTATTATAACCATATGACTTTCAAACTTTTTAGCAATATCAAATTTGAAATAAGGGTAAACGCTATATTTATCTTCTGAAGATGTTAATGGTTGTATGTCATGAATTGTAATTTTTTTTACAAATTCCTCATTATCTTGTGTCAGTTCTGCAAAAGATACTTTTAGTCCGTTAGCAATTTTCCACAATGTAGTAATTGATGGTATTGACTCTTTACGTTCTATTTGTCCTAACATCGTTTTGCTAACCTCTGTAAGGACTGATAAATACTCTAATGAATAACCATTTTGCTTTCTAAATAATTTTAGATTTTCTGCGATAATATCATTGATTTCTTTCATTTAAAAAACACCTCAACATACAATATAACGTATAAAAACTACAATATAAAGTTTTGTTTATCAACGTCTATTCAGACGTTATAACGTAGTAACAGGTAGGGGAGGTAGTGTATATTTGTGTATAAGCTGTCATAACAATGTTTTAAGGTTTTTTGTAAAATTACGTAACTCATACAAAACTTCGTACCATCTTAATATATTTTATTTAAAGTACAGCTTGTTATATTTATGAAATGTATTATATTTTTAAGTTTACTTAACCATTAGTTAAATGTTGTTGATAATAATTTTTAGGGCTACATCCATATATTGTTTTAAAACGTCTATAAAAATTCGAGTAATCACTAAAACCACATAAAACTGCTACTTGTTGAGGGCTTTCTCCTTTTTTTAACATTCTTTGTGCATTTTGTAACCTTATTTGTAATAAATAGCGATATGGTGGATACCCTACTATTCGTGTAAAATACTGTGTTATTTTATAACGGCTAACATAGAATTTCCTTTCTAAGTCTTCTAGAGAAATCTGATCAGCATAGTGTAACTCCATATAGTCTAATACCTGTCTCACTAACTGCATTTGTGGATCATCGTCCATTTTTATTTCAGCATTTTCTATCGACACTCTGTTAAGGAGCACAAAAAATTGAGTCAACATTGATTCTTCAGCAAGCTTCTTACCATATTTATTATTTTCTTGCTCATTCAAAAGACCTTGTAATAAATAATAAAGCTCACGCTTTTGTACTTCTGTTAACTGTAGTGAGTGTTTAAAGTTAGGTGATTTGGTATCAAAACATTGCATTAAATTACATTCAGGAGTGGAAAGCGACTCTAATAACTGCGCATCGAACCTCAGACCAATACGTTCAGCATGTCCATCCATCTGTTCATTCAACTGATGAAATTCGTACGGTGTTATTATCAACATGGAACCAACGTCTAATTGATATTGCTCTGCTTCAATCGTGTACAGCATATTTCCGGATAATGAAAAGAAAATTTCGTAATGGTCATGATAGTGTAGCTCATTACCAAAGTGGCCATCACTAATTTTATGCCACACTGCATATTCTCCCTCGAATGGTAGTGAAATAGTATCAAATTTTAGTTTAAATGTTTCATCGTCTAACATTGATATGCCTCCCGCTCAAAATACAATATTTTTATCTTTTTTTACAATGTTTAAAATTTTCTAATAATTTATACTCACATTATAACACTTAAATTTGTTTATTATGAAAGGATGATTTATATGGTTAAACCACAAATTGGCGTACAGATGATGATGTTAAAGCAAAAAGTAGAAGAAGATGGCATCTACAATGTATTGCGAACGATTCATGAACTTGGGTACCACGCTGTAGAGGTTTCACAAATAGAAATGACCGCTCATAACATTGCTGAAATGCAAAAAGCCATCGAAGACTTTGATATGAATATTGCAGCTATGTCATGTGGGGTAGAAGATATTTCGTCCGAACAAAAATATCCTGGTGACACTTTACAAAATGATTTTGAAAAGATTGTTGCGGATTGTAAGGCAGTTAACTGTAATATTTTAAGAATTGGTATGTTGCCGATGAATTACATGGGCTCAAAGGACAGCATACTTAACTTTGCAAAAATTTGCGATGACTATGCACGACGACTAAAAGCGGAAGGCATTGATTTATATTATCATGCACATAATCTTGAATTTGTTCGCTATGACGGGCAATTTATGCTTGATCTAATGCGTGATAATACATCAAATCTAGGTTTCGAATTAGATGTGCACTGGATATGGAGAGCTGGGCTTAACCCTATAGACGTTATACCAAATTATGCACAACGTATTCGTGCAATCCATTTAAAAGATTTTCGTGTAGGTGAAATAGATATGAATCAATATCCCGGCGAAGGTCATGAAAAGATATACTATATGCTACATATGATCACTCAATTTGCAGAACTAGGAGAAGGTACTTTACCACTAAAAGACATTATTGAAGTTGGGTTAGAAAGTGGTAGTGAATACTTCTTCGTAGAACAAGATGAACTGTATGGTGCCGACCCTTATGATTGTTTAGTAACAAGCCGAGATCATTTATTCGAATTAGGTTATAAACATTGGTTCTAATATCTGATTACAATTACAGACAATATGTAAGCGATTACAATTATGTTCGTTAATTTTAAAACAAATGGAGGAAAATTCATGTTAAATAACATTGCTATATCAGGTTTTTCTGATGAAATTTCATCAGATTTAGACACACAATTGCAAAAGGTATCAGAATTAGGTATGCGTTACATTTCATTACGTGGTATTGACGACGAAAATATAGGGGATTATACAGTCGAAAAAATAAAGAATTATGTTATTCCAAAATTAAATGAATGGAATATCTCAGTCTCATCTATCGGTTCTCCAATCGGCAAAATTTATGTCCAAGATGAAGAAGCATTTGAAAAGCAATTAGTCGTCTTAAAAAACATGTGTGAAATCGCTAATGCATTGTCTTGTAAGTATATTAGGATTTTCAGCTTTTATATACCTAAAGAACAAGATTTTGATGACTATCAACATTTAGTCATTAAAAAATTAAAAGCATTTGCAAAAATAGCAAAGCAATATAACGTCGTTTTACTGCATGAAAATGAAAAAGATATTTTCGGTGATATTGCTCGTCGTTGTAAAGTCATCCTTGATGAAGTAGGGTCTGACCATTTTAAAGCGATTTTCGATTTTGCCAATTTCGTTCAATGTGGGGAAGATACGCAAGCATGTTATGAACTCTTAGAACCTGACATTGAATACATCCACATCAAAGATGCGGTCTATAAAGACAGTATTAACGTTGTTTGTGGTACAGGCGATGGCCAAATTGAGTCTATTCTTAAACAGGCGATAAATCATGGCTATAAAGGTTTCTTAACATTAGAACCTCACCTGGTCGTATTTGATGCAATTAAAGACTTAGAAATAGAGCATTCTACTGAAACTATCCAAAATACAGCTGCAAAAGATGGCGCTGAAGGATATCAAATTCAATACGAAGCGCTTTTAGAAATTTTAAAGAATATTGAAAATAAGGAGAATGTATAATGACAAATATTCGTTTAGGTATAATTGGATTAGGGGCACAAGGCAATACTTATGCTGACTTTATCAACGAAAACAAAGTAAAAAATGTAGTGATTGGTGCCATTTGTGATATCGATCCTGATAAAAAAGCACTAGCTACCGAAAAATACCCAAATACGCCTTTTTATAATGATTATATTGATTTATTAGAAAGCGGAGATGTCGATGCTGTTGTGACAACAGTACCACATTATTTGCACACTGAAATAGGTAAAGCCGCATTAAACAGAGACATACATGCGCTATTGGAGAAACCAGCTGATATCTATGCCGAAAAAGTAAAAGAAATTAGCGACTTAGCCGCTTCAAAACCTGAATTGACATTTGGTATTTTCTTTAATCAAAGAACTAATCCACTTTATCAAAAAGTTAAAGCCTTAATTGATGATGGTGAAATTGGACAAATTAGACGTACAAATTGGATTATTACTACTTGGTGGCGACCACAAGCATATTATGATCAAAGTTCATGGCGTGCAACTTGGAATGGAGAAGGCGGTGGTGTACTAGTTAACCAAGCACCACATCAAATTGATTTAATGCAATGGTTATGCGGACTACCAGAAAAAGTATATGCCAATGTAAAATACGGTTACCAGAGAAATTTAAATGTTGATGATGATGTGACGACCGTATTAGATTACGGTAATGGGGCGACAGGTGTTTTCATTACATGTACGCATGACATCATTGGCACGGATCGACTAGAAATTACAGGAGATAAAGGAAAAATTCTAGTAGAAGATAGTAAGAAAATAACAATCAAACGTTTAAAACAATCTGAAAACGAAATGAATGAAACTATGACTTGGGCAGATGTAGCAGAAATATTCAAAGGTGATGGTATGGGAGATATCTATGAAACAGACACCTTTGAATTTGATAGTGTGTGGGGAGAGCAACACATCAATGTACTCGAAAACTTCGCTGCAAATATCATTGATGATACACCGCTTATAGCACCTGGTAGTGATGGAATTAATGGTGTTAACTTTGTAAATGCAATTTATCTTTCTAGTTGGTTAGGTAAAGAAGTAACACTCCCTGTAGACCCAACAGAATTCAAAAATGCGTTACAACATAAAATTAATTCAGAAGATCAATAAATCCAGCTATAACAGGAGATGGTAAAATGTTGAAAGTTGGTGTAGTCGGTTTAGGCGATATCTCACAAATTCATATACATGCAATACAACAAAATCCTAAAGCTCAATTAATCGCAGTATGCGATGAAGATATGACATTAAAAAACAAGGTGCCTCATAGCAATTTTTACAATGATTTAAATAGCATGTTAGATTCAGAGACATTAGATTGCGTTCATATTTGTTTACCTCACCATTTACATGTATCTGCAACTACAACATGTGTTGAAAGAGGTGTTCATGTATTACAAGAAAAGCCCTTAGCTGTAAATGCAAAAGAAGGACTCGAATTAGTCACACTACAACGTCAATTTCCAGAAATTAAGATAGGTATATGCTTTCAGAATAGATATAATGATACCTTCCAAACATTAAATCGCATTGTTAGAAGC
>ERZ1023255.102-NODE-102-length-12536-cov-15.663569_pt1 | contig 12536 bp, 14 predicted proteins | sample MGYA00380459_ERZ1023255 | MGnify/ENA primary metagenome ERZ1023255 (study PRJEB33173, sample SAMEA4830368) | metagenome | study: EMG produced TPA metagenomics assembly of the PRJEB25223 data set... | reverse complement strand
AAATATTAGCTTTAGAAAGTAATAAAAAGATTCAAAAATTGGAGAATCAATTAGAGGAAGAAAGACAGCTTAATTATTCCTTTGATACATCTGTTAATGATAGACAAAACGTTAATGCGCAAGAAGCAACATTTACCGAAGAATCTAAAGATATTAATCAAGAAGAAGATGATGAACAGCCAACAGAAGTACAACATAAAGATATACCTGAAGAGAAAGAGAATGAAAACCTCAATGAAGAACCATCCACAATAGACGATAAACAATTCGAAGAAATAGATAATGAATACGAAGATAAGGAAGAAAAACCACCTAAAAAAGGTTTCTGGAGTCGGTTGTTTGGTAATTAACACAATAAAAAGCGCTACAAGCTCATGAACTTGTAGTGCTTTTTTATGCTAGAACTTCTGATAATCATCGCTTATGTTAACTTATTTTATAACTCGGCATTTGACATTACATTTTTTCTCGCTAGGTATTTTTTTAAACCTACCATATTAATTATTAATACGCCTACTATACTAATTGCTAATATAATTTTTTTCATAATTTGCCTTCTTTCTTTGTGAAAATACAACTTAAAGATTTATCAGTTAACAGCCATTATTGGGATCTCAATATTTTTTGTTACTTTATGTTTAGCGTCTCCAAACATATCTTTTCTTTGCAATTTTAGTTTTCTATTGTTTACGATAACTAATTCATATTTTTTCGTATTAACTTCTAAAAGAGTGGTCTCTTTGAAGTTGCCTGCAACATATTTAACTTCATAATTAAGGCCATTAGACTTTATTTCTTCAAAAAAAGGGTTGAATTTCAGTTTTTCTTCTTGAACTAAAGTTTTAAAATTTTTGTTGTTATAAGCGATTGAATTTTCGAGTTTTGGTTGAGGTATAAGAATTAAAAATGTTACTAAAACGTTGTCTGAATTTTCTTGGTTCATACTATTATTACAAGTCAATTTATTTAGTTCTTTTATTAAATTTTCATACCTTTCCTCACAATCATAAATAACTAAAATTTTCTCATACATTAATATCTCTTCCTTTTCTATATTGTCTTGAAGTTTCATATCCCGTTATTCTTTATTAAATTACCCTAAAATTAACAATAACTAACTTTAATTAAATTTTATTTACTCTCATTTTTTAAAGTTTTAAAGAAAGAGATAACCATTAAAATAATAACTATAGAAAAGGGAAGAGCTGAAATAATTAATAAATTTTGTATTGATTGCATACCTCCCGTATAAAACATAATAATTGAAAATAAAGCCAAAATGATTCCCCAACTGACTTTAACAAAGCTAGGAGGATTAATAGAGCCTTTTGTAGTAAGCATTCCTAATACATAAGTAGCAGAATCAGCAGAAGTAATAAAGAAAATAGCTATAACAATTAATGTGACGATACTCAAAACAGAACCGAAAGGATAATGCTGTAAAGTCGCAAATGTGGCAGTTTCTGTAGAGAATTTTGATATCATTTCGATGTGATTGGTTTGTAAATATATTGCAGAAGCACCAAACACAGCAAAAAATACGAAACATATCATTGCAGGCACAAACAATACTCCTAATATAAACTCTTTAATTGTTCGACCCTTTGAAATTCTGGCTATAAATATGCCAACAAAAGGCGACCAAGAAATCCACCATGCCCAATAGAAAAGTGTCCAATTTTCTAAAAATTTAAAGTATTTACTCTTTGCATCAGTTGAAACATGTAAACTCATCTTTATAAAATGAGAAAAATAATTTCCTATGGCATCAGTAAAAGAATTAAGTATATACAAGGTAGGACCAATAATAAATAAAATAACTAGAACTAAAAAAGCTAGCAACATATTTATATTACTTAAATACTTAATGCCCTTACTAATGCCAGTCCAAGCTGATAAAGTAAAAATAATAGTAGCTACAATTATTATTATTATTTGAATAAACAAATTAGAGGGGACATCGAATAAAAAATTAAGCCCTTGATTAATTTGTGCTGTACCAAAACCCAATGTTGCAGAAACTCCAGTAACGGTAGCTATAACTGCAAGTATATCGCTAGCACTACCTATATATTTTTGGAGTTTTTTTCCTAATATTGGTTGAAGTGTTGCACTTACTAAACCTGGATAGCCTTTATGAAAGCTAAAGTAAGCAAAAATTAATGCTACAATTCCATAAACCGCCCAAGCATGGATTCCCCAATGAAAAAATGAATATTGTAACGCTTCTTCGATAGCAGCTTTAGATCCTTCTTCATGTATCGGAGCAGCAGTAAAAGCATGATTGATAGGCTCAGTAGTCGTCCAAAAAACCAGTCCCATCCCCATGCCAGCACTAAATAACATAGCAAACCAAGACATTAAAGAAAATTCGGGTTCTTCACTTTCATTTCCTAATACTATTGAATTGTGTTTAGAAAAAAGTAATATGATACATAAAATAAATAAAGAAAATACTAATATTAAGTAATACCAACTGAAATGGACAGCTATAAAATCCGTCAGCATTGCCGACTTATCTTTAAATTCTTGGGGTAAAAAAACTCCTAGAATTATAAAAAATATACATAAAATAATAGAAATTAAAAATATATAATTTGTTTTTAGTTTCACTAGACTCTCCTTTTAAAATGAAAATTTTTGTTTATTGGTTAAGGTTTATTTTTCATTTCTTCAAAATCAATATTTGGCCTTGACCCTTTTAAAGGTTTGTTAGATGTAGGTTTAAAATATATACTAAACGTTATCAAACCAAGTAAATTAATAACTATCAAGTAAAATGCAGGCGCTAAGCCCCCATCTTTTAAATTACTTAATAAAGATAAAATAAAAGGGGTAACTCCTCCAAATATAGCTGTGCCTAAATTATATATGATAGATAAAAATTTCATCCTCACATTTGTGTGAGTAATCGCAGGTAAAGTTGAAGGCATGACGCCATTAAAAATAGATAACATTATAGCAAGCATCATTACTCCTAAAAAAATTGACCAGATATGATGGTTAGAATCTAAAATGAGAAAAACAGGGATTGAAAAGAAAATAAAGCTTGTTAATCCAAATAAAATTATACGTTTATTATTATATTTATCACTCAATGTACCAAATAAAAATATGAATGGTAACATTAGAATTAAAGCAATTGCATTAATAATTGTAGAATATTGCGCATCTATTCCTATATTACTTTTTAAAAAAGAAGGTAAATAAGTCAAAAACATAAAATTATTTACATTTAAAAATACTACTCCGATAGTCATTAAAAAAGCTTCTTTTTTATATTTTTTAAAAGCGTATAAAATGTTATTTTCTGATACATCTTGCTTATTTTTAAAAGTAGGTGTTTCATCCAATTTAAATCTTAAATAAACAACTATTATTCCAAATGGCGCTGCTAATAAGAATGGAACTCTCCATCCCCAAGTCTCTATTTGAGTAGGATTTAAGAAATATAATAGTAATGCTACAACAATAGCTGCTAGCGCATTGCCTATCATAGTCCCCATCTCTAACCCACTTGTTAACATGCCTCTTTTCTTATCTGGGGAACTTTCTACAATATAAGTCATGGCTCCACTGTATTCTCCGCCTGTAGAAAAAGACTGGGCCATCCTCACTATCAATAATAGAATAGGGGCCCAAACACCTATTTGCTCAGACGTAGGCAGTAAACCAAGTATTAAAGTAGATATCGCCATAATAGAGATGGTAGTTGTTAAAACGACTTTTCTACCCTTTTTATCCCCAATATATCCGAAAACTAATGCTCCTATAGGGCGCATTAAAAATGCTATAGCAAAAGTTCCAAATGTAAAAAGTAATTGATTTTGACTGGCAACGTCACTAAAAAAATTATGACTAATATAAATAGCTAATTGTGCATATAAAGCAAAATCAAACCATTCAATAGCATTTCCCATGGAGGTTACGATTACCTTTTTCTTTGCGTCTGACGTTTTTACTGCGTTTTGATATTCTTCCATAATAACTCCTTTGCAAAAATTGATGTTTCTTGTTCGTATATCCTATTTAGTAATCATTTTTATCACATCCTATAATATTATTTCCCCATTTAATATTTAAAAACAGCGTTACGCTATATAAAAAAGGGTTTGTTAAAAAACAAACCCTTTTACCATAAAGTTATTTTATTGTTATAAAATGTCATTAGCTTTTGAATCATTAACAATTAAAATTACTTTACCTTCATCCATATGCTCTTCAAACTCATTAGCCTCTTTTTCAGATAAACCTACTTCTTGAAGTTTTTCTCTAAGTTCATCGCCTTGTTTTTCAAAAGATTGATTCAATTTAGTTCGATTGTAATCAATTCCTAAAACTTCCGTATTATTAACGATTCGTTCTGCTCGATTGGGATCATGAGATAATACATACACAGTGTTTGTATTCACACCGTTTTGCTTCAATTTATTAATATCGTATTCTAAATCTTCATCATTAGTATACTGTTTAACTATAGGTTCCACCATCAATTAACTCCTTCATAAAAATAATACTACAATAAATTGTTCCTATTTCAGCTATATTCTAAACTGTTTGTTTAGTTGGCTTTCTTTTTTTTAAGTCTGTAGCGCTGTTTCTGACGATAACCATATGTACTTTCTCTGACTAATTCTTCATTAGACAATCCAGCACCAATAGCCCCGGCAACTGTAGAAATAGAGGCAGCAAACCAAGATATTTTAATATAAAGTGTTAAAGAGGCTGGTTTACCTAATTTTAGTATTTCTCCTAGAAACTCAGAGGGCAAAACCACTAAACTTACAAATAAAAACAATAAGTATAATAAAAGGTAATAAAAGGTAACAGAAACTAATAAGGTGCTTACTGTAGTATAATTATATAATCGGGTTATTTTCTTATTTTTACTAGATTTAGATGTTTCCCACAAACTGTGAGCAACGATAATCCATAATACCATTCCAAATATAGCTACGAAAGTCGTACTTAATAATCTAAGAACTGAAAAAACCTGACTTAATTGCCACATAGTAGTAAAAATAATACCAAAAGCGCCAGTAGTAAAAGCAATAGCTATAACGTTACTTAAACTACTCATCATATTCAAAGGATTATTCGCAAATGTCATTCCTACAAGAAGCCGTAAAGTTCCATTCACTTTTGGAACAATTACTAAACGAGTGTGAGTTGCTTGGTCTTCTTTTATTTTAGTTTTTAACAAACGTAGTGTAGCAAGAGGAAATTGCCCTCTTAATATTTTAGAATTCATGGATTTTTCGCTATTACTTTTTCCTTTTTTTAATTTGGGGACTTCTTTAATTAGACTTACAATAGTTTTCTCAATCCTATGCTTTATAGGTCGCCAACCAAAAGAAGGTATGGAAATCAAACTGGCCCCATTGTCTTCATTTATATCTATCGCCACCACTTTATTCTCATGGTAAATCGGTAAATCAGTTAAAGCTATATAATAATCCCAATTTTCATTTTCAACGTGGGTTTCTAAACCAGAAAATAATTCTTCTATAGTTTCAGCCGAACCAGTAAGAGAATCTTCTGTAGTTTCTATGTTCCATTTAATATTTTCATTCAATGCTTTATTTATTTCAGTAGGTAATGTTTCAATTAAAGTGTCGGCTATTTTCTTTGCTAGTCCAGGAGCTGCAATTATACTTAAAGTTTTTTGCTCCTTTTTCATTAAGACTCCTCCTTATGAGATTGTTCTTCACCCTCGTGAGCTTCTTCTCGGCTACTTCTTTTTTTAAATTCTTTCTCTTTTCCATATTGTTTATTCACTTCAACCGATCGTTTTTTTTGCCTAGAGGAATAAGCTATTTCTTGGACTACTTCTTCTTTTTCCATGGTACTACCCAAAGCGCCAGCTAATAGACCAACAGAAGTTGTAAACCAACTCAAACGGATGAAATTTTGAAAATCATTATTTGTATTAGATGTTGTCATAGTCTCAAATAAACTATTAGGTACAAAAAAGTAAGCACTCAAACTGAGTAATATAAATAAAAATAAATAATTTAAAATATTAATACTTAATAAAGTGAAGAATGTTGTAGCATTATAAATATAACGGTATTTTCTCTGACTTTTAGAGGAAGGATGTTCCCACAAATGATGGGCATAAATTAACCAAACCATTATACCACCCAATGAAATTATCGTTAGAAAAACAAAACGCAAAATTGAGAATTCTGAACTCAATTGCCATGGAGTAGAAAATATAGATATGTAGGTTCCTGTTGCGAAACTTAACGCTAATATTTTTTTAAAAGAAAATATCGCTTTCCACGGGCGATTAGCAAAAGTCATTCCACAAATCAATTTCATGAAACCAACGATTATAGATTGATAAATAAAACGATTATCAGTTGAACCCTTTTCATTAGGTTCAACTTTTTTTATTTTCTCAGGCATAGCTTTTTTATAGTCTTTGATATAGATATTGTTAGTAAACTGGGTAGAATAATAAAAACTTTTAACCATAAATAAAAGACTATGACATAACTTTTTTTGTAACTTGATCCATCCTAAAGCTGGTAATGAAATTAGCCCCGTTTTATTTTCAGAACTTAAATCACTAACTACGGTTTTAGCATTAGACATGCTAGGTAAATCAGTAATACAGATTGCGTAATCCCAGTCGTTTTTTTCTTTAATTTTATTAGCAAAATCCACGCATTTATGAACATGTTCTGCACTTCCTGTTACAGAATTCTTTTGAATCTTTAACTCCCAGTCAATATTGGCACTAATATTTTCTTTCAACATCTTTTTGAAGGTTTTCTCGATTTTTTCTGTAATGTTTGTAGCAAACCCCGGAGCTGCTATTAAACCAATCTTTATTGTAGTCATACTCAAATTTCTCCTTTTTATGCTACTTCCGTTATATGTATTTACAAATACATTCTTTTTCTAATGATACATTCTTTTTCAGTATTCAGAAAGTTTAAAATAAATATTATTAAAACCATAATATCTGTTAGATTAAAAAATATATTATTAACTCAGTAGTAATAAAACCAAAGTATTACAAATTAAGATGAACGCAAAAAGATATACCGCGAAAATAATTCTATTCCTAATTTTGGATATTTAAAATTTATGAAGTATAGCGTGTATTTACAAAAAAACTATTGTTAATTTTAACTAATATCGCTCTTGTTTTTATGAAATAAAAGTTTGGAATATTGTTTTTTCACTTATGTTTTTGTTACCTTTTGTTTTATATGTAACATAATAAAAGGAGAGGGTATTATCAATGTGTTATTTACAGCTCCCAAAAAAGTAAGTGAACAAGAAGTCAAAGATAGGATTAATTACTTCGTATCTAAGGCTGCGAAAGCTGAGGAAATTTTTGCATATGATAAAACGGTTGGAGAAATGTTGGCTCAAGAATTAAGAGAAGAATTAAAAATGGAATATGATAATAATAATTATATAAACCAATATCTTTTCGTTTAAAAACAAACGCCCCTGAATGGGGGCTATTAGCTTCAACTCAAGGATAAGCTATATTAGACTAATAAGCTTTACCTTTAGGGAAATAATATTTTAACCTTCAAATTTTTCAAAAAGCGTAATAGCTCTTTTAAGATTTTCTAATGTTTCATATTCTATATTAGGTAAATTAAGAACGTATTTTAATATGTTTTGAGGTTGTATTTCTTTTTTAGGAAATTGCGAATCTTTTTCAATCCAACGTGCAAGGTCTCCCAAAGGAGTTTTATCTTCATAAAAGTTTTGTACAAAACTATAAAAACTCAATATCATCACCTCATTCTTAGTTGCTATTATCAATAATAACATTAATAAACAATAAGATATAATAATTAAAACACATTACAATTTAGACGTTTTAAAATAATACTTTTAAACTACAAAGTAAATATAGGATGATTATAATTTTAAACGTGTTTTTCAAGAATAAAATCACTTAAAAATCAGAAATGTCAATTATAGATGTTATATCCAATTCTTTTAGGGTAAATTGTAAAAGCACTAAATTTGAAAGGAGCATGTTATATGGGTTTTATTTTAATGATTATAGTTGGAGGTTTGATTGGCTGGCTTGCTGGAGCTATCCTTGGTAAAGATGTTCCTTTCGGTATAATAGGTAATATAATTGCAGGATTAGTCGGTTCAGCTATTGGCAGTAAGCTTTTAGGCCAATGGGGCCCGATTATAGGTGGAGTGCCTATCTTACCTGCATTAATTGGCGCAATTATTTTAATATTTATTATTTCAATGATTTTCAAAGCTACAAGTAAATGAGTTATAGATAAATTTTGAAAAGTTCCTTTAAAAAACTGAATCTCTATTATACTTAATATCTCTTAGTTAACATTCAATTAAAAAAGCACCTGTAATTAATCACAGGTGCTTTTTTTAATAAGTATAACAGTATTGTTGACCATTCATATTTTATTTAAACTTCTTATACGAGATGTCAATGTTAAATTTTAATGTTAAAAATTTCCGCAAACTAAGTTTATAAGTACATTATTTTGTAAGCTATTAACTCTTAATGTTATGTTGAAATTATAGCGATGTAGCGTAGCGCTATCTTTCTAAACATACAAAAACACCTCACAAATCAATGTGAGGTGTTTTTATATGTTTAGAGCCTTCGTTATTAAGACAAACTTTGACTATGAAATAATTAAAGGCTCCTTATTCAATAAGGAGCCTTTTTAATATAACTTCTGATAATCGATTATGTAAACCCAATTTAGCTACAGTGGTCGAATAAAAAAAGGTTATAATTTTTTCTGTCACTTAAAATATCAATTAATTGAACAATAATACCTAAGTTAATCAAAATTAAAATATAACTAAATCATTATTTTAAATTTTGTTCTTAGTTGTTTTTTTGACTAATAACAAAACGCGGGGCTGTACTTTTGTACCATTGATAACACAAAATAAGGATTAAAATAATATCGACCATATCTCCACCATAATACATTAGCATACCTCCAATTTCTGCTTCATGTTTAGGAACACTAATAGGAGGTGTAGCATATATATATTTAGATAGTACATTATGTCCTGTCAAAGCTAATATTAGTATAATTGCACGATAAAAATAGCTGTATCTATGAATAGTAATATCTATGTAAATGATAGAGATTGTAAATAGATAACCTGCTAAAAAAAGATGCAAATGGATAACAAAATAGAAAAAAAGTGAGTGATGTATATACATATATAAATTCGTTGTGTAAAGACACCATAGACCTCCAATATTGAGTAGTGAAGCTATAATGGGATTACTAATAAATTGGATGAAGTGACTTTTCAGTATTCGTGTTAATTTTCGCGCACTATAAACATTAATTGATCTTAATAATAAAGTAATAGGGGTAGAAAGCGTGATTAACAATGGTGATATCATACCGAGTAAAAGGTGTGATATCATATGTCCAAAAAAGTTTCGGTGGGAGAATTCTGCTAAAGGTCCTACTAATGAAATCCCTATACTAAGAAGACCTAATGTCCAAAAAACATAACGAGAAAAAGGCCATTTTCTATATTTATTATTAGTAACAACTGCAGCAACCGTGTATATAATAAACAATACAATCAGTAATATTACTGAAATTATTTGAAAATATATATTTTCAATGAAAAGGTGAGAATGCATGTTACTTACCTCCTTACTATGAATCAGTTGGGTTTTTAGTTTGTAAGAAGATTATAATGCCAATTACCAAAATAACTATGGCAGTTACGTTCCAAACAATATCATAAGGAACTATATAAACATCATATTTTATCTGATGTATTTTTAAAATTTTATGTTGAATAATACCATCATATAGTTGGAAAAAGCCAATTCCTAATAACACTCCACTAATCCATCTTTTTAGCCAAAATTTTATTTTCCTACGCAGGTCTGCTAACCAAAATAGCGAGGCTATAGTTGCAAACCAACTGAACGCATGAAACAGTCCATCTGATAATAAGCCAATGTCACTAGTTGATTTATCATAGAAATGATGCCAAGACAAAATTTGGTGGAAGACAACTTCATCAAAGAATGCTACACAACCTAAACCGAATAGAAATCCAGAAATTAAATTTGGAGAATATGAATAAAATTGTTCCTTTTTCAATAAAATCTCTCCTTTTAAATATTAATCCCCTCTTGATAAAATATATAAACTTTAAAGTTAAGCACTAGTCATCTTGTAAACTATTAAAGAATAAAATAGACACCATAAGTTTATATACTTAATGAGTGTTTACTTACTTGAATATTTTTTGTTCCAAGATTTTATAGAAATAAACGTTAATAAACAAGTAAAGATGATTAGCACTATCACAAGAGGTAAGAACCATATTGATATGATACTTCCTTCTATAGCTAAACCAATTTCAGAAAATAAAGCAAAAGTAAAAATCATACCGCCAACTAAGCAAATTGAAACTGGAACTGCATATTTCCAAGGCGTTAAATCTACAACAGCTTTATTTTCTAAAACAAAAGGTTCTTTTAGAGGTTTAACCTTCCCTAAAATTAATAAGAATATAGTTTCTATTAAAAATAGTAAACCTTGGATATGAATAAAGTTAATAGGGATTGTAAAATCAAAGAACATTGGTATCCCCCACATTAAAAAATAATATATAAAAATATGAGAAACAATAACAATCTTAGCTCCTAATGCAGGAACCCTTTTAGAAAATATACCTATTAGGACTATTACAATAATCGGTATATTAAAGAAACCTGTAAATTCCCTAATAACTGTCCATAGACCGTCGGGAGCATAAATTAAAAGAGGCGATATAAAGAAAGTAACTAGCGATAAGATAACGCCAAACCATTGGCTAACTCTTATCATTTGTTGATCGTTTGCTTGTTTGTTAAAAACCACTTTATAAATATCATAAGTAAACATTGTTGCAGCACTATTTAATAAAGAATTGAAACTCGAAAAAACAGCGCCTAATAATACTGCTAAGAAAAAACCATTTAAAAAAGTCGGTAAAATATCTTTGATTAATGCTGGGTAAGCTAAATCCATTGTTTTTAAACCTTTACCATATAAATGAAAAGCAATAACTCCTGGGATCATCATTAAAAATGGTACTAAAATTTTTAAAAAACCTGTGAATAAGGCGCCTTTTTGACCTTCTGCAAGATTTTTAGCTCCTAAAGTTCTCTGAATTACATATTGATTTGTACCCCAATAAAATAAATTAGCGAATATCATACCGGTAAAAATTGTACCAAAAGGTACATTATCTGATTTAGAACCAATTGAGTTTAGTTTTTCAGGATGTTCTGTAACTATAATTTTCATTCCTGTTAAAAAGTTGCCTTCTCCTAATACTATAAAACCCATTATAGGCACTATAAAGCCAACAATAAGTAAACCAATGCCATTGATAGTATCAGAAATAGCAACCGCACGTAACCCACCAAAAATTGCATATATCGATCCTATAATCCCTATTATCCATACCGATAGCCACATAGATTGTTCAAAAGTGATTCCTAACATAGAGGGAATGTCAAAAAATTGCAATACAGCTATAGATCCAGAATATAGAACAGAGGGTATCGTTACAAGGCCATACCCAAACATAAATAACATCACGACAAGTAATCTTGTTCCTTGATCAAACCGTTCATTTAAAAATTCTGGAAGAGTAGTAAATGATCCCTTTAAATAACGCGGTAAAAATACAAGTGATAAAATAATAACTGAAAAGCCAGCTGTCACTTCCCAAGCCATATTTGTTAAATTAGTGTTATATGCTTGCCCATTTAACCCAATTAACTGCTCAGCGGATAGGTTGGTAAGTACTAACGATCCAGCTATAAAGCCACCTGTTAATCCTCTACCTGCTAAAAAGTAGCCTGTAGAATCATTAACTTTATTTCTTGTTTTATAATAAGAATACCAAGCTACTAAGGCCATAAAGCCAACACAAGAAAAAAGCATGAATAACGTTTCTCCCATAATATTCTCCTCGCTTTAACAAATATTTTTTAAATTTTATGTATTTTTAATTAACTTTATAGTACCCTATTTTTTTTATATAATTCACGTATCTCAAAATTATAAAAGACGATATTATATTCGGTGGGACCTATCTTTGAAGTAATTATTTTAAGGGCAGTATCTATTGAAATTTGATTATAAAAGAGTCTTCAGAATGGGACTTTGTTAAAGCATCTATCTAGGGCAGTTCTTTTTATAAGTTACCAAAATTCTTGCATCGGATGACGGGTAACATCGGTTATCATCATGTGCATCATTTAATTCCAAGAATACCTAACTATGCCTTAGAATCCACGCATAATAATGTTACACCTTTACACCATGCAACTTCGATAACATTTCTGGAAAGTTTAGCTTCATTAAAATATAAATTGTACGATGAAAATCGTAAATGTTTTATTACTTTCACAGAATTATCTCGAAAATATAAACTTTCGTGATAATTATCTAATTTAAAATAACAATTTTTTAACGTTCGTTTTTGATACAAAACCTCTTAACTTAATATTAAGAGGTTTTTCTTGG
>ERZ1023255.101-NODE-101-length-12917-cov-15.278573_pt1 | contig 12917 bp, 12 predicted proteins | sample MGYA00380459_ERZ1023255 | MGnify/ENA primary metagenome ERZ1023255 (study PRJEB33173, sample SAMEA4830368) | metagenome | study: EMG produced TPA metagenomics assembly of the PRJEB25223 data set... | reverse complement strand
ACACTCCTTGATAGTCGAAAGTTAATAATCAAATGGTAACAAGTTTTACTTGTCTACAATGTTAGTTTACTAAAAATAACATAAACTTACACTTGAACAGTTTCATGATAAAATAAAGTAAATGATTTAAGGAGGGGAACTATGACAATTACAATTAAATATCAGGCTCCTGGACAAGCATTAATGCAAGCTTCGCACTTGCATGATGTACCTGAAGCAGCCACATTTGTTTGGTACGATTTTCAAGACCCTTCAGAATCGGAAAACGAGATTTTTAAGTCGTATTTTAACTTTAATAAACTCGAAATCGATGATACAGTTAATGGAACGCCTAGGGCAAAATACAAAGTATACGATGCTTATCAGTATATCGTATTACATAGTATTGATACCAAAAGCAGTGGTAACAAGGCGTTGAATTTATTCATAAAAGAGCAAGTCCTTATTACTTATCATCATCAGCCTTTTTCAATTTTAACAGACCTCACACATATGTTGACTACAGATAATCAAAAGGGGTTACAAACATTTGATATCGCGTTACACATCATAGATAAAATGGTTGATAGTTACTTTGATTTAATCTATGAAATTGAAGATAAAGTATACGAATTTGAGGATTATCAACTCAAAGGCACTCCAGTGAAAGACATTATGGAAGAAGTGTTTAAAATAAGGTCGAATGTTATTAAAATGAAGCGCATTGTTTACCCAATACAAGAATTAGTTGGTAATATCAAAGAAAGTAGCCTATTACTTGTAGATGAGAAGAATCATATGTATATTCAACATGTAGAGGATCATATTATAAAGCAACAAAATATTTTGAAGATGTCCCAAGAGATGACTGATGAAATTAAAGATAATTATTCGTCATATAACTCATTTAAAATGAACAATATAATGCAAATATTGACTTTGGTGTCGGTAATATTTCTACCTTTGACATTGATTACAGGTATATATGGTATGAATTTTACAAATATGCCTGAGCTGAAATGGCATTATGGTTACTATATCGTCTTAACGATTATGTTAGCGATAAGCTTGGGCTGTATATACTACTTTAAAAAAGAAAAATGGTTTTAATAAGTTATAGCAATATAACGATAGTTCGATATAATAAAATTAATTTAAAAATGTGTTGAAAGTAGGAGCGGAAAATGAGCGATATAAAAAGAGAACAACGTAAAAATGAACATGTAGAAATAGCAATGGCCCAGAAAGATGCAACAATTTCAGATTTTGATGAAATAAGGTTTGTACATCATTCTATTCCTAATATTGATGTTGATGATGTTGATTTAACAAGTAATTTAATAGATTTCACGCTAAACCAACCATTGTATATCAATGCGATGACTGGTGGTAGCGAGTGGACGAAACAAATTAATGAAAAATTAGCTGTTATCGCGCGCGAGACTGGAATTGCGATGGCTGTCGGTTCAACGCATGCAGCATTAAGAAATAGCAAAATGGCTTCTTCGTTTAGTGTCGTACGTGAAACGAATCCAGAAGGTATTATTTTTAGTAATGTGGGTGCAGACGTTCCCGTAGATAAAGCTGTAGAATCAGTTAAGTTACTTGATGCTCAAGCGTTACAAGTTCATGTCAATGCGCCACAAGAATTAGTGATGCCAGAGGGTAATAGAACATTTTCTACATGGATGGAGAATTTAGCACAAATCGTAACACGCGTAGATGTACCAGTTATAGTTAAAGAAGTCGGCTTTGGTATGAGTAAAGAAACAATTAAAAGCCTGAATGAAATTGGTATTAAGTACATAGATGTAAGTGGTAGAGGCGGTACTAATTTTGTCGATATTGAAAATGAAAGACGTACATATAAGGATATGGATTATTTAGGTTTATGGGGGCAAACAACTGTAGAATCTTTATTAGAAAGTACATCATATCAACAAGATATGGATATTTTGGCAAGTGGTGGAGTCAGAACTCCTTTAGATGCAGTGAAATGTCTTGCCCTTGGCGCAAGTGCTGTAGGAATGTCACGCCCGTTTTTAAATCATGTTGAAAATTATGGTATAACTGAAACACTGAATTATACAGAACAATTTACGGATCATATGAAAAAAATAATGACGATGCTTAATGCAAAATCAATCAAAGATTTACAACACGCACAAATGGTATTTAGCCCAAAACTACAATCATGGATTGAACAAAGAGGTTTAGATATTAAATAAGTAACTATGATAATGGTATAAAACAGTAGATATATGAAACAAAATTAAAACAAGGCTGGAGCAGTTCATTGATAACTGTACCGGCCTTGTTTTTTAAATATCTGAAATTACAGATTTCAAGTATGTTAAATTCTCAAAATGACTGTTTAAATCCATATAAACTTAGCTAAAGATATTAATGAATGTTGTAACTATTGGCACACCTAATAAATCGATTAAAAAGGCACCTACAATTGGTACGACTAAATAGGCTTTTGGAGAAGCACCATATTTCTTGGTAATAACGTCTAAGTTAGCCATCGCATTTGGTGTTGCTCCAAGACCGTGTCCAATAAATCCACCAATCATAACTGCAGCATCATAATCTTTACCCAATCCTCGGAATAAAATTATTACAGAGAATAAAACGATAAAAACGACTTGAACCAATACAATAATGATTAACGGAATTGCCAATTGATAAATTTCAGTTAGTTGAATACTCATTAACGCAATGGATAAAAAGAGACTAAGTGATACATCGCTAATACTGTTAATAAGTTTCATATCAATAATATTTAAATTACTATATTCAGATATATTCCGTATAATAACTGCAATAAACATTGCGCCTACATATATAGGGATATTTATACCAGTTAGATCAGAAAATTGAGTTCCTAGGTATGAACCAATGGCCATACAAATGGCAACAATTGCAAATTGCATTAGAAATACAGTAGTTGGTGCCATACGCTTATGTAGATACTGATTAGCAGTCACGTCACTATAATCTTTGATTGTTTCTTCGGCATTTTCAGGTTTTAAGTTATATTTATTAATTAAAAATTTAACAACAGGGCCGCCGATTAAACCACCAGCAACTAAGCCTAAGGTTGCTGCCGCTAAAGCTGCTGTTACTGCAGAATCAATTCCAAGTTCTTGGACTGTTTTCCCATAAGCTGCTGCATTACCGTGTCCCCCTTCCATTGACATAGAACCGGCTGTTAAACCTAGTAAAGGTGGTATATTTAATAATTTTGCCAGTGATACACCGATGATATTTTGAAATATTGCCAGAACGCCACAAAAAATAAAATATAATATTAAGACTTTACCTCCTAAACGAAGAAGTTTAAATGACGCTCCTAGTCCAATCGTTGTGAAAAAGGCAAGCATAAAGAAATCTTGAATAAAGTCAGAATCTAACTTTATAGTTAATAATCCTGTTGATTCTAAAATTGCTACCATGACAGCAAAGAGTAAACCACCGATGACTGGTGCAGGTATACATAATTTTTTTAAAATACCAACGTGATTAATAATATAGATTCCTATAAGATACAATACGCTTGCTAAGGCTAAAGTGGTAATAGCATCTAACTCTAACATGTTCATTCCCCCTTAAATAATAGTGTACAAAACTAATAAATTAATCATATATAAACGTCACTTGAGTGAACGCTTACAAAACCCGTAAACTTGATTATACATTTTTGAAAAATAGAATGATAGTAATAAAAATGATTAATGAGAGATTTAATAAAAAACCAAAAAGGAAATTAATTTGTTGTGTATATATTTAATTATAATAGTATATTTAAAGTTGATTGAACAAAGTATAACTCAGTACCTTGTAATGTATAATAGCGTGTGTTATATTTTATTCAAGCTACTGTGTAATATATAGTACTGATTTTAATTATAAGGAGGACATTAATGAATAGCCAGTTTAAAAAGGGTGCATTAGAACTTATCGTTTTACTCATAATCAAAAAGGATGACCAATATGGTTATTCTCTTGTTCAAAATATATCAAGGTATATGACTATTGCCGAGGGAACGGTTTATCCAATACTCAGGAGATTAGTTAAAAGCGGAGAGTTAACTACTTACTACCAACCTTCAACGGAGGGACCAGCGAGAAAATATTATAAAATGACTGATCAAGGCAATGAACGATTAACTTTATTATTAGAAGAATGGGGAGCATTTTCAAAAGCTGTAAATCAATTTATTAAGGAGAGTGACGATAATGCGAAGAACTGAGTATCTTAAAATATTACATAAACATTTAAAACATTTAGATGATAATGAACGTCAAGATATCATAAACGAATACGACACCCATTTTTACAGTGGTATGGAAGAAGGAAAGACTGAAGATCAAATTTCAGAAGAACTAGGTGATCCACAGCAATTAGCGAAACAATTAAATGCAAATGCATCGATAGAAAAAGCAGAACAAAGTAATAATATTAGTGATGTAAGCCATGCAGTTGTATCAGTAATGGGTTTAAGTTTGCTCAATTTTTTCGTTATTTTAATTCCTTTTATAATAATTCTAAGTATAGTACTGTCATTAATTGTAACAACACTTAGTTTCATATTTACCCCCATCGCATTATTAGTTAAAGCTGTTATGGTAGGGTTCCAAGAGATTATGCTACTTGAAGTATACACGACAGGCGTCTTATTTGGTTTAGGTCTTATTTTATTTGTTATCACGTATTTGATTACAAAAGGATTTTACATTTTATGTGTTAAATATTTGAAATGGAATATTAAAGTAGTAAAGGGGAGTGCTACTAGATGAGGAAAGTATTAATATTTACTTTTATAATTGGGTTGGTCATTACAGTAATTTGTGCAATAGGAACAATTAAACAATTTAAAATTGAACAAGAAAAAGCAAAAGATGTAACAACAAACTTTAATAAGTCATATGAAGAAAGTGATATTAAAGCATTAAAAGTTAGTTTTGAGCATAGCAATCTAACGGTAAAGCATGGAGACAAATTTAACATAACGTCTAAAGGTTCGAATGAACAGACGAAAATCAATGCGCAGATAAGTAAAGGTGATTTAAAACTTACAGATAATGATGGTGCGTCTAATATTAATTTGTCACTTCTAGGATTTAAAAAGAACGACATTGTTGTGACTGTACCTAAACATTTGAAAAGTATGAAGATTGATTCAAGTAACGGTTCAATTGATTTGAATAATATTGAAGTGGAACAAGCAAATATATATTCAGATGTTGGTAAGTTAGCAATTAAAGATTCAAAATATAATAAATTAAATGCTTCTAGCGATGTTGCTGATATTTTAGTAGAAAAGTCTAAGTATAACCAAGGGCAGTTTGAAACGGATACAGGACAGCTAACCATAGAAGACATTCCTATGGATAAACCTACAAATGTTGAAACGGATACTGGAGATGTTGTATTAAATTATGGTGGAGATCAACCTAAGAACACATTAATAGACTTTAACAGTGATATTGGAGATTTAAATATTGAAAATAGTAAATTAAAAGATAAGAAAATTGGTAATGGCGAAAATTTAGTTAAAATTGTAACAGACACAGGAGATACGACAATTAAATAATTAATATTGAAGGCAGGGATAATGTATTTAAAATGACATTATCCCTTTTTTGATTTACCATATATATCATATAAAATCCCTAGGAATAAGGAGCTCATTTATGGAACAAACTATGCGAAGCGAAAAACAATATGGCGCCTTAGCTTTATTGCCTTTAGCAATATTTTTAGTGTTATATATAGGTGTAGGTATTACTTTTACCGCTCTAGGTAAAGAAGACGCCTTTGATCAATTGCCACGTCATGTTGCAATATTAATAGGTATTGTTATAGCTTGGACTTGTTATGACAGAAAAACAGCTTTTACTAAAAAAGTACAAATATTTACTGAACATGCAGGGAATTCTGGCATAGTTAATTTAGGTCTGATTCTACTACTTGCTGGTGCATTTTCAACTGTTACATCTGAAATGGGTGGTAAAACGGCTATGGTGAATATGGGACTTTCTGTTATTCCACCAAGTTTACTCATTCCCGGAATATTTATTATGAGTGGTTTTGCAGCTTTAACATTAGGTACTTCAACTGGGGCACAAGCTGCTTTTATCCCAGTAGGTGTTGCAGTAGCACAAGCAGCTGATTTGAGTGTTGCTGCAGCTGGTGCAGCTGTAATAGCAGGAGCTTATTTTGGCGACAACCTATCTATAATTTCTGATACCACAATTGCTGCAACCAATGGTGTTGGTGCTAAGATGAGAGATAAATTCAAAATGAACATATTTATCGCATTACCTGCTGCTATAATCACGGCTGTTTTCTACGCTGTTGTAGGCGGAACAGGTAAGGTAGAAGGTGACTTAAGTTATAATTTCATTAATATCTTACCTTATTTATTTGTATTAATTGCTGCAATAGCTGGTTTAGACGTCATTCTTGTGCTTATTATTGGAATTGTTATGGCAGGCTTACTAGGTATCGTACAAGGTCAATTAGGTATATTCCAGTTTACAAGAGCTATTGGTGATGGTATGGAAAGTATGTTTAACATCTTTTTAGTAGCCTTTTTAGTTTCAGGGCTTGTCGCTTTAATTCGCTATTATGGTGGTATTGATTGGATTATCAAAGCAATGAAAGCAAAAGCTAAAGGACGTAAAAGTGCAGAATATGTAATCAGTTTAATGTCTGGTGTGCTCTCTGCGGCATTGTCACATAACACATTAGCAATTATTATTTCTGCACCCATTGCAAAAGAAATTGGCGACGAATATAAAGTGCCACCAAAACGCATGGCAAGTTTATTAGATATATTTGCTTGTTGTGCATTAATGGTGTTACCACATGATAGTGGTATGTTAATGGTAGAACAGTATGGAGATGTGTCTTACCTAGAAGTATTAAAATATTCATTTTACCCTGTAATATTTGTGATTTGTACTATAATAACAATTCAATTTGGATTGTTAGATCGGAAGAAAAAGCGTAAAGAATAAAATTTTAGCTAAATTACCAAATGCTAATCATGATATGTATTTAGTAAAAAATAAGAGGTTGAGACAATCAAAAGTCTCAACCTCTTATTGTATATATAGATAAAGTTGTTATTGCCAATATTAATCACGCCAAGTTACGTCTGGGTGTTTCATATCAGATTTGCGCATTCTAGAAACATATGGATTGCCTTTCACGGTAAAACGTAAAGGCTTATTTGTCCATTCACCTTTATTTGGTATGCCTATACGACCGCTTTCCTCAATCATTTTAGGATATTTTCTATTTTTAGAATCTATTTGTAAATGGCCTTCATTAATTTTAGAACCGTCTAAATGTCTTGGTATATTGAATGCTTTGGTCCATTTTCCTGGCCCATTTGTTAAGTCAAATCCTATTTTTCCGCGATTGTGTGTCATTGCCTCGATACCTTCTTCAGGTTCTACCGCTCTGATTAATACGCCTTCAGGTTCATCCTCTAATTGGGTTACAAAATTAATGAGTAAGTGTGTATGCATAACGTGTGCGTAAATTGTTCCACCTGTTTTATATAGTGATTCCACTTTTGGTGTTCGCTTGCCATTAAATCCATGCGCAGCACGATCTTTTTTGCCTACATAGGCCTCTGTTTCTACAATATAGCCAGTGTAAGTTTGTAATTCGTCATGATAGATAACGCGTACACCTAATAAGTCCTTGGCAATTGTAACAGTGTCTCGTTGTATAAAATCCATAAATTGCCCTCCAATATATAGTTTGTAAATTTAAATTTTTTTCGATAATTTTTAAAAAGTTGTAAAATTGTGTTACTACTAAGGTTATATTTTGTTACACTATTTTATGATAAGGTTAGTAGGTTTTTACATATAATCTATTAAAATCTAGTACAAAATAAATCTTATCTTAAACTAAGGAAAATGAAAAGAGGGAGCTTATGGAGAGGAAAATTGGTTTTGGACAAGCACTTAAATTATATTGGAAAAACTATATTAACTTTACAGGGCGGTCACGTAGAAGTGAATATTGGTTTATGGTATTATGGCATATTATTTTCTTGCTACCTGCGATTGTTTTAGGATTCACAGGTTTCTTTGTAATGTTAGCGGGCGCTTCTGCGTATACAGATTCTACGATAGGTTTAGGCGTGCTTATAATGTTTTTAAGTATAATATATGCTGTTATTTACTCTTTAGCTACACTTATTCCAAACTGGGCTATTTTGATAAGAAGATTTCATGATACAGGTAGAACAATGCTCATGCCATTAATTTATTTAGGCTTGTCAGTGATTGCTAATATTGTTAATTTTATCATTGAACTAAATGACCCAAATGAAACAAATATAATGACTAGTATTATACTGATTGTTTTTGGACTAGCTAACTTAGGACTGGGTATTTATATGATTGTCATTGCTTGTTTAGATAGTGAGAGAAAAATAAATAAATACGGCAGTAGTCATAAATATAGTCAATATGCCCAATCTCCAGACTACCTACAAGATAATCATTCAAATTCATTTAATACTGAATCCGTCCAAAATGATAGTCATCAATCAGATCACTTTAAAAATAGCGAAGATTCATTTGATGAAATCAAAGAACAAGATAAAAAACAGGATAATTTTAAATATTAAAGCATAGTTAGTTTTGCGTTTGATTATAAAATATAAACATAGGAGTCTAAGACATAAATAGCTGTCTTGGACTCCTATGTTTGTTATATTAAACTAAGATTATTAATCAATATATGAGAGTTCAGGATGTGATTTACCTAGTAAATCGTGTAATGACTTGTAACGTTGGAAGAGTATTTCATATTTTTTTACTTTTTCTGGTTCTGGCTGTTTGCGATAATATATAGGTTGTTTCATTTGTTGTACAGCTTCTTTTAATGTTGCATATGCACCACCAACGTTTGCAGCCAACATTGCAGCTCCTAAAGCAGTAGCGTTGCTTGAATCGATAACTACTATTTCTTTATTAAGCACGTTGGCATAAATATCAACTAGAAGTTCACTCTTAATTGGAATGCCGCCAGCAGCGTATACCGTGTGTACTGGAATATTATTATTTTCAAATTGCTGCATAATCATTTTAGTACCAAATGCAGTTGATTCGATATGAGCTCGGTGAATCATTTCAAAAGGTGTTTGTAACGTTAAGCCAAAGATACTACCGGTTAGATGACTATCACTTAAAATACTACGATTGCCGTTATGCCAATCAAGTACTGTAACATGTTGCTCGTCGATTGGTATTTCGCTAGCAAGTTGCTCTAAGTATTCAAAAATAGAAATACCTTGTTGTTCGGCTTGATCTGCAATTGCTTTTGGTGCAAGCTCTGCAGAGTAATTGAATAAATCACCAACGGCCGCTTGTCCAGCTTCGTAAGCGTATAACCCAGGAATGATTGCATCTTTTACAGAACCAGTGATTGCGGGAATAGGTTCCTGTTTAGGGTCTAACATAAGATGACAAGTACTCGTTCCAATTACTGGCGTAAATTCACCTTGTTCGATTGCACCTACACCTAATACACCTGAATGTGCATCAATGATGTAAGGAGATATTTGCACGTTAACAGAAAGGCCCCACAATTGTTGATAGTATTCACTAAGATTACCGGCGCTTTCCCCAATAGGGACTACAGGTGCTTCGCATTTATTTTTTACAATTACAGGTAACTCTGGGTCTACAGCTTCAAAAAAGTCATAATTAAAGCCATCATCTTCATTATAAAAACCTTTAAAGCCAATACCACAATTTGAACGAATGTTTTTATCAGTAAGTAAGCTAACTAGATAATCGCCGGCTTCCATTATATAAGCAGTCTGTTTTAATATTTCAGGTGCTTTATGTTTAACTTCTAATATTTTTGGTATCATCCATTCACTATTAACGCTATGCCCGTAATAATCTAACCATGATGGGTTTATCTCATCACTGACTTTTTTCATTTGTGTTGCTTCATCTTGTGCACCATGATGTTTCCATAATTTAACATATGAATGTGGGTTATCTTTTAAAGCAGGGTTAAGATGTAATGGTTTGAAGTCTTCATCTAAGAACACAATTGTGCAACTTGTAAAATCAACCCCGATACCAATAACAGAATCTGAACTAACATTACTTTCAGCTAACACATGCTTAACACCTTCTTCTAAAATTGAGGTATAGTCTTCTGCATGTTGTAAAAAGTAGTTGTGTGGTAAAGGTTTGCCGTTCAAAGATTCAGAGATGGTGCCATGTTGATATTCTTTTATATAAGTAGAAATAATATCCCCATTAGATGTATCTACTAAAAACACTCTACCTGAAGCGGTGCCATAATCGATGCCGATACTATAAGTCATGTTGTAATGCCTCCTATTTGTTATTGATGAATAATAAGTGTTTGAGTTCTTATTTAACTTTATGATAGGGCTTACATTATTCGATGTAAAGCTAAGAACATCATAGTTTTTATTGAGTAAGATATTTTGTGAAAAATAAAGTATACAGTATTGAAAAATTTATTATTTAAAATGTATGTGTTATGGAATAAATGGTATGATGAGTCTAAAGTAATTTCAAAAGAGAGGGGTCCATATGTCATGTCATTAATGATTGAACATGTCACGAAAAAGTATAAAAATTTTACTGCCGTGAATGATATTTCACTTTCTTTAGAAAAAGGAAAGATGTTAGGATTTTTAGGGAGAAACGGGGCAGGAAAGACAACAACTTTTAGGATGATTTTAGGATTAACTCCGATTACAGAAGGAGCAATAACTTACAATGGTAAAATTATTGATAAATCATTGTATAATCGTATCGGTTATTTACCTGAAGAACGTGGGTTACATCCTAAGATGAAAGTAGAAGATGAGTTGCGATATTTGGCGACGTTAAAAGGTATGAAGTCAAAAGATATTACGGAAGCAATTGATTATTGGTTAAATCGATTTAACATTACAGAAAATAGAGAAAAGAAAATTGAAGCCCTCTCTAAAGGAAATCAACAAAAAATTCAACTCTTAGCAAGTATGTTACACAAGCCGGAATTATTAATTTTAGATGAACCATTTAGTGGACTTGATCCTGTAAATGTAGAATTACTGAAATCTGCTGTTCAAGATTTGAATGATGAAGGAACAACAATTATTTATAGTTCACACCGTATGGAGCATGTCGAAGAACTTTGTGATAACGTCTGCATATTAAATAAAGGGGAACTAGTTGTTTCTGGAGCTATTGATGAAGTGAAATCAAATCATGGCTATAAGCGTGTAGTTATTGAAACTGAACATCAAATGCCTGAAATTGATGCTATTGCGGGCGTGTTGGATGTAGAAAGAAATAAACGAGAAATTAAAGCGACCATTGAATCGGAAATTATTGCGGAAAAAATTTATGATGTTGTGACGCGTTATGGATTTGTTAAACGATTCCAAGTTGTAGAACCATCGCTTAATGAAATCTTTATAGCGAAAGTAGGTGATATCAATGAATAAATTTTGGGCTACTTTTTCGTTAACTTATAAAAATAAAGTGAAAGCCAAATCATTTATCATATTTACTGCTGTAGTGATAATTCTGATGCTCGCCGCATCTAATATTAATAAAATTATTGACTTATTCGATGATGGACCTGATAAAGTTGGGGTTGTGTCATCTAATAATCAGATTTATGAAGTTATTAAGTCACAAGGAAACCAACTAGATGAAGGCGCGAAATTTAGTAAAGTATCTGAAAAACAAGCAAGGATACAAGTGGAAAGCGAAAAATTAGATAAAGCTTATATCATTAAATTAAATGATAACCAAAAGTTATCAGGCAAAATTTTAAGTAAAGATACTGTTTCAGAGCAAGATAAACAAAAGTTAAAGGCGACATTATCGACAATTCAAACGCAATTTGTAGCTAATAGTCTAGATTTATCTCAAGGAGAGTTAAAGCAACTACAAGCCCAAAGCGATGTCTCCTCCGAAATAATTGCTAATAATGCTAAAAGTTCCAACTTAAGTGAGGCCCAAAAAGGCTTTAATACTGTAATTGTTTATCTTGGTATTATGCTTATGTTCTTCATTATATTTAATTACGCAAGTCAAGTTGCAATGGAAATTGCCACTGAGAAAACGTCACGTGTTATCGAAATGATTATAACAAGTGTAACACCAGTAACACATCTCTTTGCTAAAATGGCCGGCGTTATTGCAGTAGCATTAACGCAAATAAGTATTTTTGTAATAGTTGGTGTGATATGTTTCTTAACATTCGATATTGGTGATATGTTACAAGGATTTAAAGTCGAACCGAATGAACTGACACTTCAATTAGCTATTGTAGGATTTGTGTCGTTGATCATAGGTATTTTTTCATATATTATTTTAGCTTCAATACTTGGTTCAATTACTTCACGTATTGAAGACATTAATCAGGCTTTAATGCCTATGACTTTAGTTAGTATGATTGCTTTTTATATTTCATTATTTAGTGTGATGAATCCAGATACATTACTTGTGAAAATCGCAAGCTTTATCCCACTTATGTCACCATTTGTTATGTTTGTTAGAGCGTCTACACCAGATGTTGCAACATGGGAAATCCTCGTTAGTGTTGGCTTATCAATTGTAACAATATTTGTATTACTATGGGTTGCAGTGCGTAGTTATAAAGATACAATTTTAAGTTTTGACAAAGGTTTTATGGGGTCGATAAAACGCATTTTTAATAAAAAAAATTAATGGATTAAACTCAGAGGTTAGGATATAAAGTTATTCTAGCCTCTTAAATTTATTCAAGAGTTAGTCGTACTTATTCAGCAAGTGATTCTAAAATAAACTAAAGTTAAAGAAAAATAGTGAAAAATAGAAAAAACTATAACAATTTTCAATATTGTTTGATAAAATGCAACAATAGTATAGCT
>ERZ1023255.100-NODE-100-length-12924-cov-16.199316_pt1 | contig 12924 bp, 11 predicted proteins | sample MGYA00380459_ERZ1023255 | MGnify/ENA primary metagenome ERZ1023255 (study PRJEB33173, sample SAMEA4830368) | metagenome | study: EMG produced TPA metagenomics assembly of the PRJEB25223 data set... | reverse complement strand
TGAATAATAATGCATTTATATAAGGAGTTATCAAAATGAGAATGCGCTACAAGCCATGGGCTGAAGACTACTTAAAAAAGGAACCAAATTTAGTGGATCTCGACGGTAGTCATGCAGGGCAAATCAGTGATTGGTTTGATAAGGATCAACCGATTTACATTGAAATAGGTTCAGGGATGGGACAGTTTATAACCACACTTGCTGCACAAAATCCTGAAATCAATTTTATTTCTATGGAACGGGAAAAAAATGTAATGGTTAAAGTTCTAGACAAAGTATTGGACCAGGGTTTAACTAATATCAAACTCATTTGTAATGATGCGATAGAACTCAATGAATATTTTAAAGATGAGGAAATTTCTCGCATCTATTTAAATTTTTCCGATCCATGGCCAAAGAAAAGGCATACTAAACGTCGCTTGACTTATCATACTTATTTAGCTTTGTATAAACAAGTATTAAAGGAAGATGGAGAACTTCATTTTAAAACTGATAATCGAGGACTGTTTGCATATAGTTTAGAAAGTATGTCACAATTTGGTATGTATTTCACCAAAATTAATTTGAATTTACATCAAGAAGATAATGAAACTAATATAGAGACAGAATATGAAAGAAAATTCTCTGACAAAGGTTCTAGAATTTATCGCATGGAAGCAAAATTCCATTAAGTTAATATAATGATTCCAATTGATAGGGCAAAGCCTTATCAATTTTTTTTGACTTTATATCGTAATTTTACATTATAAAACGAAAAAAGAGCATAACATGTTCGATAGTGCATTATTTTACGTAATAGATTGTTTGTATTAATATAAAAGATAATGAGTAACTAAGGCTAACTGGATACTGAGGAGGAATTGGTTTATGAAATTAGGACGTTTTAGCGTACATTATTTAAACGGCGGTATTACAAATATTGATGGAGGAGCGATGTTTGGTGTCGTACCACGAGCTTTATGGATAAGAAAATATGAAGTGAATAATAAGAATCAAATTCCTTTACCTACACATCCAATATTAGTACAAACTAATGATAAAAATGTCATCATAGACACTGGTATAGGTTTTGGTAAGTTGACAGATAAAGAACGTAGAAATTTCGGTGCAGAATATGAAAGTCACATCAATGAGGATTTAGAAGCATTAGATATGACGACGAAGGATATCGATTATGTGTTAATGACGCATATGCATTTTGATCATGCTGCAGGTTTAACTGATAATGAAGGGCATGCGATTTTTGAAAATGCTATCCATATTATTCAACAAGACGAGTGGCATGAATTTCAAAGTCCAAACTTGAGAAGCAAATCAACTTATTGGAAGAAAAATAACGGTGATTTCCAGCAGAAATTATTATTGTTTGATAGAGAAATGGAAGTTTTGCCAGGTATTAAGATTATGCATACTGGAGGACATAGCTTTGGTCATTCTATTATTACGATAGAGAGTGAGGGTGAAAAAGCTATTCACATGGGAGACATATTTCCGACAATTGCACATAGAAACCCATTGTGGGTAACAGCTTATGACGATTATCCTATGCAATCAATAAGAGAGAAAGAACGCTTAATTCCGAATTATATTTTAGATGATTACTGGTTCTTATATTATCATGATGTGAATTATTTTGCAGTGAAATTTGATAAGCAGAGTATGACAGACATTGAGACATTTATTTCTAGAAATTAAAAAGGGTTAAAGTTATGAATTTAAGTTTCAGAGTTAAAACATGATTTAAGAAATATTCGTGTATATTTCTTGAGCATAACCCGTTTTAAATCTTCGACTTCAATTATGTATATAGTTTTTGTGATATGAAACAATCTTAGCGCATCTCTAATAGATGACTTGAATGCTCCTACTATATACATCTTAAGTTCATAACTTTAACCTTCTATCATTCACATTCAATAATATTAATGATTTCTCCACTATTTGCATCGACAAAAAAATCATATGAAGCAAGTGAACCATTGTGTTGGGTAGTAATACCCCCTTGAAAAACAAGTGTAGTATCACTAGTATTTTTATAAGTAATTGGTTCATGCAATATGTATGAGCCTATAACATTCATAAAATAAGTTCTAACTTCAGAAATGATTTTTTCTGGATCTTGATGCTGTTGATGCTTGCGGCGAGTATAAAAATAAATAGATCCGACAATAGTTGTCAGCGTAATAAATAAGATGATGAACCTATTTTTTTTATTCAACATAACACAATCTACCCCCAATAAAGTCATAATTATAGTTTACCATAATGAAGATGATATAATAAATCTTAAGGAGTGAGACACGTTGGATATAAACAATAATAAAACATTAACAAGAATGAAAATATTAACAGAATTACATGGTGCCCCTGGTTTCGAAGATGATGTAAAATCGTATATGGAATCAGAAATGTCACCTTTTGTAGATGAATTTATTTATAATCGAATGGGTGGCTTTTACGGAGTGAAACGCTCTAAAAATCCTAATGCTAAACGTATAATGGTTGCTGCTCACATGGATGAAATTGGTTTTATGGTGACTAATATAACTAGTAACGGTATGATACAGTTTACCAATTTAGGTGGTGTTGCCAATGATATTTGGCAAGGACAAAAACTTAAAGTAAAGTCACGTCATGGGGAAGAAATTAGTGGTATTGTTGCAAATATACCTAAGCACTTTAGATCCGGCAATGAAGGTGCTCCTAAAATTGAAGATTTGTTGTTAGATATTGGTTGTGAAAATTCTGAAGAAGTAGCGCAACGGGGTATTGAAATCGGTGATAGTATTGTACCTGATACTGCATTTACACAATTGTCTGAATATCGTTATGCTAGTAAAGCTTGGGATAATCGTTATGGTTGTTTACTTGGTATCGAATTATTAGAATTACTAAAAGATGTAGAATTAGATTTTGATTTGTATGTAGGTGCTAACGTACAAGAAGAAGTAGGACTACGAGGTGCAAGAGCATCTGCTGAACTCATTGATCCTGATGTTGCCTTTGTTGTCGATTGTTCTCCGGCAAACGATATGAAAGGAAAACAAAATTTATCAGGTGAATTAGGAGAAGGTACTTTAATTAGAATTAAAGATGGCACAATGTTATTAAAGCCAACATTTAGAGATTATTTACTTTCACTTGCTAAAGAATTTGGCATAACTCACCAATATTATGTTTCGCCAGGTGGCACAGACGGCGGGGAAATTCATAAAGCTAAAATCGGTATACCTACAGCAGTAATTGGAGTTTGTGCACGATATATCCATAGTACAAATGCAGTGTTTGATATTAGAGATTATGAAGCTGCAAGAAAATTATTAGTAGAGAGTATAACGCATTTAAATCAAGAAAAAATTGAAATATTACAATATAAATAATATAGGAGTGTTAAGATGAAACATTTAGAAAGTGAACAACAATTTGAACAATTAAAAAATGAAAAAACTGTATTTTTATTTACTGCAGACTGGTGTCCTGACTGTAAAGTTATTGAACCAGAACTCCCTCAAATAGAAGAGAAATTCACTGAATACAAATTTATATCAGTAGATAGAGACAAATTTATTGATTTATGCGTTGAGCATGGCATTATGGGTATACCAAGTTTTCTTGTGTTTAGTGCTGGTCAACAAATTGGCAGTTATATTGGTAAAGAGCGTAAATCAATTGAACAAATTGATGCATTTTTATCTTCGTTATAAGTCGATTCATTTTGTAAAGAAACCAAGATCAATTTATAAAAATATATACCCTTAGAACTTACATTTTTTCTGTTCCTAAGGGTACTTTTATTGTAAACTAGAACAAGGCACGTTAATAGGAGTGTTAAACATGAATGTCTTTCAAATGAGAGATAAATTAAAAGATCGATTGAACCATTTAGACGTTAAATTTAATTTTAATCGTGATGAAGAAACATTACGTATATCTAGAGTAGATAATGATAAAGGCGTTACTGTTAAACTTTCTCCGATTGTAGCTAAATATAAATCTCAAAAAGAAAAAATAGTTGATGAAATCGTCTATTATGTGGAAGAAGCTGTAGCACAAATGAATGATGCGGCATTATCTAATACTGATGACATTAAAGTAATGCCAGTATTAAGATCGCCAAGCTTTGATAAAAAGGACAAAAGTGGAAACGCATTTGTTATAGATGAACATACTGCAGAAACTAATATATACTATGCGATGGATTTAGGTAAGTCTTACCGTCTAATTGATGAAACAACACTACAACAAATGAATCTCACTAAACAACAATTAAAAGAGATGGCGTTATTTAACGTAAGAAAATTAAAAAATAAATATACGACTGATGAAGTAAAAGGTAATATATTCTATTTTGTTAATACTAATGATGGTTATGATGCTAGTAGAGTATTAAACACTTCATTTTTAAATAATATACAAAAACAATGTGAAGGTGAAATGTTAGTAGCGGTGCCACACCAAGATGTATTAATTATAGCTGATATAAGAAATAAAACAGGTTATGATGTGATGGCACATTTAACTATGGAGTTTTTCACAAATGGTTTAGTGCCCATTACTTCACTATCTTTAGGGTATGATAAAGGACATTTTGAACCGATTTTTATCTTAGGTAAAAATAATAAACAAAAAAGAGATCCAAATGTAATACAAAGATTAGAAGCTACAAGAAAACAATACGAAAATAAAGATAAGAAGTAAGGAGCAAATTTTAATGAATCTTTTTTATAATAAACAAGCAGTAGGCGATGTAGCATTTTTACAAATAGAGCCTGCTAATGGTGAATTTAATTATGAATATAAAGGCGATGTCGTCGAAATACAACATGAAAATAAAGTTGTAGGATTCAATATATTTAACGCATCACAAAAATCATCTATAGATGGCAACGGCCACATTAAATTAAATGAAACTTTAGTAAATGAATTACAAACTGCTATTGAAGAAGCCGGATTCACTTATAAGTTAGATGCTGATTTTTCACCTAAATTTGTAGTAGGTTATGTTGAGACAAAAGAAAAGCATCCAGATGCTGATAAATTAAGTGTATTGAGTGTTGATGTTGCTACTGAAAAATTACAAATTGTTTGTGGTGCAGCTAATATTGAAGCAGGACAAAAAGTTGTTGTAGCAAAAGTTGGAGCTGTTATGCCTAGCGGTATGGTAATAAAAGATGCTGAACTTAGAGGCGTTGCCTCAAGTGGCATGATATGTTCAATGAAAGAGTTAGATTTACCAAACGCACCACAAGAAAAAGGTATTATGGTCTTATCTGATGATTACACAGTAGGGCAAGCATTTTTTGAAGAATAAAAGGGGGTAATGTGCGTATGAGCTGGTTCGACAAGTTATTTGGAGAAGATAATGACTCAAGTGAAGATTATCTTAATAAAAGAAGCCAACGACGTCAAAAAGCTACACAACAAGAAGACCAAGATTCATTACTTCCTCAGAACAATGATGTTTATGAAAGACCAAAAGGAAAGTTTAGATTTCCAATGCGTATTTTGGAAGAAGCAAATGAAACGAATGACGTAAACAACGATACAACTGAAGACAATTCGAATAATAAAGTTAACGATAATCATATTTATCGCAAGAATGACGACAATATAAGTGTTAACCACAAGCAAAGAAGACGTAGACATATGTATGAAAATGACGTTTCTAATAATGTTGATTCACAACATATAGAACAAAATCACACACGTGACGAAACAGCTTTTGATTCAAAAAGTGAACAGAGAAGTCACAAAGGTAAAAGAATGAGAATTCAGACGGATGTTTTACGCGCTAACGCGACTTCAAAACATAAATCTAATACACCTAGTTATCATCAAAGTGATTTTAAAGCGAGTGAGGTGCCTTCTGCGATTTTTGGTACAAAAAAACCTAGTCCGTTAGTTAATGGTGTTATAAAACAAGATCAGGAAGGTGAAGAGGATTCAAACGACGATAAAGATAATTCGAAATTTGAAAATACTATGCAAAGTGATGCTCAAAATTTGAGTTCAGATGATACTACGTATTATAACGATCAATATGTCGTTGATCCTAGTGAAAACAATAATGCTGTGACATCTTCATCAACTATTGAACAAACAGAAGATAGTGAAGGTGAAGAAGAACAGTCACCAAACAACTCGTTTGAGTCAACAGACGTCTCCAAACAAGAACCTCTTGCTAAGAGTGCTAAAATTGATAATACAATTAATATAGAAAATAGATATGCTTCACAAATTGTTGAAGAAATACGTCGTGAACGTGAAAGAAAAGTGCTTCAAAAGCGCCAATTTAAAAAAGCGTTACAACGAAAACGTCATGAACATCAAGAGAAGCAAGAAGATAGTATACAAAAAGCAATCGATGAAATGTATGCTAAACAAGCTCAAAACTACATAGGTGAAAGCTCATTAGATGCTGAAGATCAAACGGCAAATGCTACTGAAATTGATTCGGAAGCATCAATTCAAGACGCTTCAAATCCTAACGTTACGCAAAACACATCTAACGATAAACAAGAAGACGAGATAGACTCAACATATAATTATGAAGAAATTAATTTAGATAATATTCGTGATATACATACAATCAATGACGAGTATGTAAATGTTGATTCTGAAACACAAACTGAAAAAAGCGCTACAGAATCTCACGAAATAATTGACGATGTATCAGAAGATACAAATGATGATATATCTCAAGACATAGCTAATACACCTGGGGATACATCTCCAGATGAATTAATTAACTCACAATCTAACGAAAAGCTAAATGATGAAACTTCTGAAATGCAATCAGAAACAGAAGAAAGTCGAATTGCAGAAAGTGTAGATAATGACATAGCTGATGCGTATTACAGAGAGTTAACAGATAGTGATACGAGTGAATTAACTTCAATAAATAATGAGACCTTACATTCAAATGAAGAGAATACAAATGAAAACGTAGAAACATCACAGGTTTCTGAGTCTGCAGAAATGTTAAATGATACCTTCGAATCTTCTAGTTCATCTTTATCAGTTGAAGGTAATAGTGAAGACTCAAATCTATCTCATTCCGAAGAAAATACAATAGATGATATAGATGTTAGCCATTCAGAAGTAGCTCATGACAATAAAGATATTTCACAAGATAAAGATTTAAATGAACAAGAAATTAATGATAGAGTAGATTCAAAAGTTGATACTGGTAAAGCAACACATCGTGACCAGTCAACTCAAGCCAAATCGGCTAAAAAGAAAGGGAGTAAACCTTTCAACGTAGTCATGACGCCTTCAGATAAAAAACGTATGCTAGACGCAAGAAAATCACAAAATCAAAACCAAGTTAGTTCAAATATTGAACATGCAACAAACAATAACGTTTCTGAACCTACGACAGAGCAACAGAAAGGTCATACGATTTCTTCAGAACGTCAAAATCAAGCTATGACAACTGAGTCAGATAATGTTCAACACAGTACTTCAAAAAATGATTTAAATAATACATCAGACATTGAAGTTGGAACATTCTCAGATGAAACGCCGACGAATACAACAGAAAATAATTATGCTGAAGCTGAAACGACTACTAGTAATAATCAAAAATCTGCTAAGTCAGATTTTTCCATAGATAACAATGTTGTTAGTAATCATCAGCCAGTTAATCCAAACGAGCACTCTGAACAATCTGTTCAAGAACCATTACTAAAATCAGAGCCTACTTCACAGCTAGGTGGTACAAAAACATCAAAAGAGGATGAAAATAAGCCAACTATACGTCGAGGGCCCAATATTAAATTACCGAGTGTGGATTTATTAGAAGCACCTAAACAACATGAAGTAGATAAGTCTTGGATAGAGGATAAAAAACAAGAATTAAATGAAGCTTTCTATTATTTCAATGTGCCAGCAGAGGTGCAGAATGTAACAGAAGGCCCAAGTGTAACGCGTTTTGAATTATCCGTTGAAAAAGGTGTGAAAGTTTCAAGAATTACTGCTTTACAAGATGATATTAAGATGGCGTTAGCTGCGAAAGATATTCGTATTGAAGCACCAATAGCCGGCACGAGCCTAGTAGGTATAGAAGTACCGAACCAAAATTCGACAACAGTAAATTTACGTTCAATAATTGAAGAGCCTGCATTTAAAAATTCAGAATCTAAATTAACTGTAGCTATGGGTCTTAGAATTAACAATGAGCCATTATTAATGGATATATCCAAAACACCACACGCTTTAATAGCCGGTGCTACAGGTTCTGGTAAATCAGTATGTATAAATAGTATCTTAATGTCTTTATTATATAAAAATCATCCAGAAGAATTAAAATTACTTTTAATCGATCCAAAAATGGTTGAATTGGCTCCATATAATGATTTACCACATTTAGTTTCACCAGTTATTACAGATGTAAAAGCAGCTACACAAAGTTTGAAATGGGCTGTTGAAGAGATGGAAAGACGCTATAAAGTCTTTGCTAAATATCATGTAAGAAATATTACTGCCTTTAATAAGAAAGCAACATATGAGGATAGAATGCCAAAAATTGTTATAGTTATAGATGAGTTAGCTGATTTAATGATGATGGCACCACAAGAAGTCGAGCAATCGATTGCTCGTATAGCACAAAAAGCACGTGCTTGTGGCATCCATATGTTAGTTGCAACGCAAAGACCATCAGTTAATGTAATAACAGGTTTAATCAAAGCAAATATTCCAACAAGAGTTGCATTCATGGTATCATCAAGCGTTGATTCTCGTACTATTCTAGATAGTGGTGGTGCGGAACGTTTACTAGGATATGGTGATATGCTTTATCTAGGTAGTGGGATGAACAAACCAATTCGTGTTCAAGGTACCTTTGTATCTGATGAAGAAATTGATGATGTTGTTGATTTTATTAAAGAACAAAGAGAGCCAGAATATTTATTTGAAGAAAAAGAATTATTGAAAAAAACTGAAAGTCAACCTCAAGACGATTTATTCGATGATGTGTGTCAATTTATGTTGAATGAGGGACATATCTCAACTTCATTAATACAACGACATTTCCAAATTGGTTACAACCGGGCAGCCAGAATAGTTGATCAATTAGAACAGCTAGGTTATGTTTCGGGAGCTAATGGTTCAAAACCAAGAGATGTATACATTACAGAATCAGATTTAAATGAGAATTAATATAGAGATAAAGGAGTGTTTTTATGACACATTATCATTTTGTTGGCATAAAAGGTGCCGGTATGAGTTCATTAGCACAAATCATGCGTGATCTTGGAAATGAAGTTCAAGGTTCAGATATTCAAAATTATGTTTTTACAGAAGTAGCTTTAAAAAATAATGGTATCAAAATTTTACCTTTCAATGCGGATAATATTAAAGAAGATATGGTCATCGTACAAGGTAATGCGTTTCCTGATACACATGAGGAAATTGTACGTGCACATGAATTAAAAATTGAAGTTATTCGCTATCATGACTTCTTAGGTCATATTATCAACCAATATACGTCTGTAGCAGTTACAGGCGCACATGGAAAGACATCTACTACAGGTTTACTATCACATGTCATGAATGGTGATAAAAAGACTTCATTTCTAATCGGTGATGGTACTGGTCTGGGTATTCCTGCAAGTGATTATTTCGCATTCGAAGCTTGTGAATACCGCAGACATTTCTTAAGTTATCATCCAGATTACGCGATTATGACAAATATAGATTTTGATCATCCAGACTATTTTAAAGACGTTGATGATGTATTCAATGCGTTCCAAGAAATGGCGCAGAACGTGAAAAAGGCTATCATTGCATGGGGTGATGACGAGCATTTACGAAAAATTGAAGCTGACGTACCAGTTTACTATTATGGCTTTTCTAAAGATGACGATGTTTATGCAGATAACCTAAAAATCAGTGAAAAAGGTACTCAATTTGACGTATACATCAAAAATGAATACTATGACACATTCCTTTCACCACAGTTTGGCGACCATAATATTCTAAATGGTCTTGCTGTAATTACAATAAGCTATCTAGAAAGCCTAAATGTAGACAATATCAAAGCTGCGTTAGAAACGTTTGGTGGCGTGAAAAGAAGATTCAACGAAACAAAAATTGGTAATCAAGTGTTAGTTGATGATTATGCCCACCACCCTAGAGAAATTAGTGCGACAATTGAGACAGCGAGAAAGAAATATCCTAATAAAGATGTTATTGCCGTATTTCAACCTCATACATTTAGTAGAACGCAAGCATTTTTAGATGAGTTTGCAGAATGCTTAAACTTAGCCAATACAACATTCTTATGTGAAATTTTTGGTTCTATAAGAGAAAACACTGGTAATTTAACTATTCAAGACTTGATTCAAAGAATAGACGGGGCAAAATTAATCGATGAGGAAAGTGTAAATATATTAGAACAATATAGTAATTCAGTTATTTTATTTATGGGCGCTGGCGATATACAAAAAATTCAACGAGCTTATATGGAAAAAGTTGGTGTCACTTCGTCATTTTAGTATGTTTATGTTAAAATGATGGGGGTATTTATATTAAATAACAACATATGATTAATAGGAGGCGTTTTTAATGGAATGGATTTTACCTATAGCTGGAATTATTGCGGCGATTGCATTTCTAATATTAGTAATTGGTATCGTTGTAGTTTTACTTTCAGTTAAGAAGAATTTAGATCACGTTGCAAAAACACTTGATGGAGTTGAAGGACAAATTCAAGGTATTACACGTGAATCTACAGATTTACTTCATAAAGCAAATCGCTTAACTGAAGATATTCAAGATAAATCAGATCGTTTAAATTCAGTAGTTGATGCTGTTAAAGGTATCGGTGATTCTGTACAAACTTTAAATGGTTCAGTTGATCGAGTTACAAACTCAATTACGCACAACATTTCTCAAAATAAAGATAAAATTTCTCAAGTTGTACAATGGTCAAATGTAGCAATGGAAGTTGCTGATAAATGGCAAAACAGAAGAAATCGTAGAGATAGTGCAAATTATAAAGCGAGCAGTGTAGCAAACGATACTAATCATAGCTATACTACACGTGTAGATAACAAATAATTCATATATTAAAAAACAAATGCACTTAAATGAGGTTTGAAACTTATTTAAGTGCATTTGTTATAGGGGGCATTCAATTATGAAATACTATAATCGAGATAATTATGAAAGAAACTTAGAAAGTTATCAAGTACCAGAATATTTTACTAAAGGTGCCAGAAACGAATTTGTGTATGGATTTATCGTAGGCGCTGTGATTGGTTCAGCTTTAGGTTTAGTTTCCATTAGTAAATCTAGATCTTCTAATAAAAATGTTCCGGAAAATAAAGAACAATTTAAATCAAATATTGTCGCACAAAGTGAACAAGAACAACAAGATGCTGAAAATAAACTAGCAGGACTGAAATCAACTATTGCAGATTCTCAAAAAAATAACACAGAAGTGTCAGATAAAGAATTAGCAGCTCAAAAAGTTGCTATTCAAAAAGAAACATCTGATAATGAATTAGCTAATATGTCACCTGAGGCACAAGAACAACAAGAAGCAAAAAATGAAAATAATAAAGATGATGTGGTATCCGGTGATTTATCTACTGAACATATTGACCCAGATGCTGAACCAACTGAAGATGAAGTCAGTGCTCAACAAGACGCTATAAAAGAGGAAACATCGGATAATACAGATGCTGAAGTAACCTCTACAGCTGACTCAGCTAAAAATGAAGGTATCAATGGCAAAACAGCTGCAGCAACTGCAGGAGGTGCTATTGCTGCAGGTGGTTTAGCAAGTGCGGCACAAAATAAAAAAGAAGCATTAAATAATAATTCAGAGGTTTCAGAAAACACTTCAAAACTAATAAATGAAGAGGATAGACCAAAAGAATCAGCTAAAAATGCGCCAAATTTAGTAACACAAGAAGCAACTACTGAATCACCATCTTATGATAACGATAAGTCAGAAGTAGCTAGTTCTGGTGCAGTTAGTGCTTCAGGCTTAGCATTAGCAGCTAACAATAAACAACAAGCAATCAATAATAATCAAAATATTGCAGATAATACTGCTAATTTGCTAATTCCAGAGTCGCCAAAGCAAGCTAAACACCAATCAGTACCGAATTTAATTACCCCAAATATTGAGAATGCAGTAGAATCTACTGATAAAGTTGATAATAGTGCGGATAAAAATAACAAAAAAGCAACAGCTACAGAAATTCCAAAACCAACAGCAGCTGAACAACGTGTTACACAAACGCACAAGACGGTATCATTTAAAGATGGTATTATTGTCCATGAAAATGCTAGCAGAAATTTAAGTGAACAATCAGTTGCACAAGGTAGTACAAGTAATACAACACAAAAAGATAAAAAAGCATCGACTGAATCAAATGATGGTATTATTAATCACGATGAATCACAAACGACTAGTAAAGTGGCAAATTCAACTAAAAATAACTCAAGTAAAAACAAATCAAGTAAAAAAACGTATACTAAAAATAGAACACAAATGAATAAGACAGAAAAAGCTGAAAGTAAAATTGATAAAAGAACTTTCAATGATTAATTCAATTAATAAGAAAGGGTCCGAGGCATAATATTTGTTTTGGATCCTTTTCGTTTATTTAATATGAAACGTTGATTAGATTATTTATCAATTAAATTCCATGCATATTTGCTTTATTACTTGTTGCTTTTATATTGAACCGTAGACTTTATATCTATATTTTAAAATTTGATATTAGGAAGAAATATTGAAAAACACATAATAGTGTAAAAATGGCCTAGATATTGACTGAAAATTCAGTTATTATTAATGTTATTCACTTTTAAAGTGATTTTTTTCAATCGCTACTTGAACTTATAAGTAGTTATTGTTAGAATAACGTTTAACAAATATTTTATCGCTTTAAAGCAGAATAAAATATC
>ERZ1023255.99-NODE-99-length-13241-cov-12.780601_pt1 | contig 13241 bp, 14 predicted proteins | sample MGYA00380459_ERZ1023255 | MGnify/ENA primary metagenome ERZ1023255 (study PRJEB33173, sample SAMEA4830368) | metagenome | study: EMG produced TPA metagenomics assembly of the PRJEB25223 data set... | reverse complement strand
ATGGAAGATGACGGTTTTACAAGATTAGATTTAGCTTTTGATTTTGAAGATGATCTAAGTGACTACTATGCTATGTCAGATAAGTCACTTAAAAAAACAATATTTTATGGTCGTAGTGGTAAACCAGAAACGAAGTATTTTGGTATGAGAGATAGTGATAGATTTATTAGAGTTTATAATAAAAAGCAAGAGCGTAAAGATAACGCAGATGTTGAAATTATTTCTGAACATTTATGGCGTATAGAAATTGAATTGAAAAGAGATATGGTAGATTATTGGAATGATTGTTTTAACGATTTACATATCTTGAAACCAGATTACTCAACTATTGAAAAAGCTTCAGATCGTCATACAATTATGGCTTTATTATTTGATGAAAGTGAATGGGGGAAGTTAGAACGTAAAAAGAAATATAGAATGCGTAAACTTATGTCTGAAATTTCTCCAATTGATTTAACTGAATTAATGAAGTCGACTTTAAAAGAGAATGAAAAACAGTTACAAAAACAGATTGATTTTTGGCAGCATAAATTTAAATTTTGGGATTGAATTACATTTTATGTACATAGTTGAAAGGACGATATAATATGAAAAAAATTATATTAACGCTATCAGTCTTTGTTTTGTTAGTGTTTTTATCAGGTTGTAGTAATGGTTCAGAAGATCAACATGATGATAGTTCTGGCGACAATAGCAAACTAGAAAATAAAGAAAGCGAAAAACAAAGTAGTAGTGAAGATGAAAGTAATAAAGCGAATAGTGATAATTATTTAGAAAAGAGCAATGAACAAAATAATAATAAAAAACGTGAGAAAGAAAGTAATAGTAATAATAAGAGTCAGCAAACTACTGACAAGAATAAAAGTTATTTAGATAATTTCAACTCGGAAGAAATTGAATATGCACGTGTCTGGTACCAATTAATATCTACTAAAAATGATTTAAAAGGAATTAAAAATGTATATGTTACAAAAATACCAAAAGGATCAAGAGTAAATCCGCAAGCTAAAAATAGTGCAGTTTATAAAACAGATGTTGTGAAATTAGAAGCTCCTATGAAAGCTGGTGGGTCAATAACATATAGTAGTAATGGTAATGGTACAATTAATGTTTATAATAATGTTCCTTATAAATGGGAGAGTCCACAAAATAGTGATTATAGTCAGATGGATAAAATAACGGAAAAAGCAATTGAGGATAATGTTGAAACAATCTATATTAAACCCCATGATAATAAAACAGTAGCTAAATTAGCAAATAAGGTTAAATACAATAAGTAGTGAGCTATTTTAATTTTTAATATAAAATTTGATTTTGAAACGATTAAGAGATTCTTTTTAAAAGAGTCTCTTTTGATATATATTCTGATAAAGCTCTATTATGTTAACTAAAACTATAAGTGTTATAGTTTAATTATAATGATATGCAGTGTAGCACTATTTTTCTAATCATATTTAACACCTCACATTTATTTGTGAGGTGTTTTGGTCTATTTAGATACTATCCTAGTCAAACAATCGGAGATGCTTGTAAAACGGTGTTTTTATATGTATAAAAAAGATGTTAAAACAATCCTTTAGTATTAAATATATTTATCACTTGTAAAAGAAGTTATTAAAAGGATTAAAGGAGTATTTAAATCTAATTCATATCATGAGTTTGAAGCTAGCTCAAACAGAAGTAACAGTTTTGAATATTTTATAGTAGTTTTAGTAAGTAATCCAATTAACACTACACAAAGTTCAATAAATATTTTAATTATTATATAGATAAATTTACAACATTCTACTATTATAGAATATTGGGCGTCTATTTTAGCTTTATAAAAATAACAGGGAGAGAACTGATATGTTTTCTATTATAATTACCACTCATAACAGTGAAAACTATATAGAAAGTACTTTAAAAAATGTTTTTCAAGCTACAGAAAATATAAAATGTGAAATCATTGTTGTTGATGATGGTAGTTATGATAATACACTTAAAATATTACAAACTTATAAAAGTATTCAATTGTTGCATCAAATGAATAGTGGAGTTAGTTCAGCTAGAAATAAAGGATTGAAATATATCTCAAAGGATTCTGAATTTGTAACTTTCATAGATGATTCTGATTGGGTAAGTAATAATTTTTTTGAACAAAGCATTACTTTTTTTAATAAATATAAAAATATTCAAATGGCTGTAACCCCCATAACAGTTGTAGAAAATAATAATAATCGGGATCACTTTTTAAATTATAGATTCAATAAATCTATAGATATTGTAAATATTTTTGAAAATTACAACTATGTTCAATTTCATATTGGGGGTGTTGTGTTTAGGAGTGAATTACTATTTGCTATTGAACAGCCATTTGATGAAACTATTAATTTTTGGGAAGATGCTAAACTAATTAATAACCTTTTATTAGAAATACAAGATTATGGATTAATAAAAAATGCTACATATTATTATAATAGGGATGATAATAATTCGTTAGCAAAGTCGGCATGGAACAATAAAGAAAGATATAGTGGCCATATAGAAAAAAATTTCTTGTCATTAATTAATCAATCCATTCAGGTTCATAATTTTGTAATAAAATACGTAAAATATGTTGTAACTATACATTATTTACAGTTTTTGTTTAGTCATAACTTACAATATATCGATACTAAGTATATGTTAGAAGACCAGAGGTTTCTATTATTATCTCAAGAATTATTTACTTATATCGATAAAGACACGATTGATAAATTACATATAAATAAAAGATATAAATATTTTTTATATAAACTGAAGAATTTAGATATAAGTGATGAGTTGAATTATATTAGTGTTTACATACACAAATTTAAATTTTTACAAACAAAAATAATATTTTCTTTTTCGGAAGAAGCTTTTAATATCAGCGACAATTCAGATGTTTATATCAAAAAACATAGCGTTGATCAAAAGGTAGGCCTCTTACAAAAATATGAAAAAGATACTTTACACTATCTATCTAATGACTTTAGTAGAAATATTTATCAAGTGAAACTCGGCTTCAGAGAATTTTTTCATAAAAATATTTTTTTTATAAAAGACTATGATAATAATAAAATTATTCAAGTAGTCAGTGATTCTATTTTTAAAAGAATTTGCAAAAAGTTAAAATTATATGTTGGAAGGAAAGTTAAAATTGGGAGATAAATTTAATATAAGTATTATAATACCTGTTTATAACGCTGAAGATAGTATACAGGAAACTCTATATTCTATTGAAAATCAAAGTTTTCAACAACAAGTGGAAGTGTTATTGATTAATGATGGTTCTGAAGATAATTCTATAAAGTATATTGAAGAATTTATGGTGAATAGTTGCAGAAATAATATTCACTATACTCTGTATGATGATAACCAAAACCTAGGACAAGGTGCACGACGTAACTTTGGAATAGAACAAGCACAGGGAGAAACAATATTATTTGTAGATTCAGATGATTTCTTGGTTGAAAACGCGCTCGAAATAGCTTACAAAAGATTTAAAGGTAACAATGAAAATGATTTTGTTATATTTGAATGGGCTTATTACTACCCTAATACAAACGAAACACTATATGTAAATAAAGAAAAATATAACCAAAAGTTAGCCTTATATAGAGAAACTTGCGAGTTATTACTTGCTTGTAGTACTTACTTTACTGTTAACAAACTATATAAGAAAAAATTTTTACTGGACCATAACATACGTTTTGGAGAAGGATATATATATGAAGATTTGGAATTTTATATCAAATGCGCTTTACGCGCCTTACGTGCGCCAGTTATTCCTAATATTTTGTATAAAGTAAGAGTACATGAAAATAGTACTACAAAAACAGATTATAATAGTTTAAAACATAGAGATTCTTTTTTAAGTGCCATAGAAAAAAGTTCTCAAATTTTATATGAAGGTTCGAGAAATATAAATACTGGTTATCACGTAAATAAATATTTTATTTATAGATCCTTACTATATTCAGAAAGACGCTTACCTAATTCAAAAAAAATTAAGGATAACTTCATTTATAATTCAATGAATATCATTAATGAATACAGCCCTAATGTTCATGTTCCTAAAGGGGTTATTCCTTTATATGACCATTTATTTAATAATCATCTTATACGAGATTATAAAGTTTCAGAAGCTAAAAAAATATTCAAATTGCATAGAGAAGGTAATATCAATTTTTACACTCATAGAAAACGTAGAAAAATCAATAAACGTAAAAATATAAAAACAAAATTAGAGAAAAATTTTTATTTGGAACCCTTGGTTTATTCATTAAGAAAAAATGTTCATAAGAGACGAAGAAAAAAAAATGAAAAAAAACAAAATAAATTACTTGATAAAAAAATAAATGAAAAAACAATACTAATGTTAGGTTTTGATTATAAATATCAAGGTAATTCTAAATACTTATTTGATTATTTAAAACATAATTATGATTCATCAAAACTAAAGTTTGTAACTAATGATAAACAAGTACCCAAAGAATATAGAATTGAACCTAAAAGCGATGAATTTTTTGAACGTTTCTATTCTTCTCAATTCATTATAGCGGAATCATGGATTCCGTTAGCTTTTAAAAAGAAAGAAGGACAAATTTGGATACAATTATGGCATGGGACACCATTTAAAAAAATGCTTTTTGACTCAAATGAAAGTCACATGCTTAATTTAAATCCTAATCATAGAGTTAGAATGAAAAAAGATATTGCTCGATGGGACTATCTACTTTCTGACTCTGAATTAGCCAAATCAATATTTAGCACCGCATTTGATTTTGATATAGACAAAATAATAAATTATGGTTACCCAAGAAATGAATGGTTACTCAAAAATATTGATAATAAAAACCTCATTAAAAGAATTAAAATCAAGAATAATATACCTTTAGATAAAAAAGTTATATTGTATGCGCCAACTTGGAGAGATTACAATTACAAAAAGCAAGAAAGTCAAAAAGACAAAAATTATATGGTTAATTTAAACGTACTTTTACAATCTTTAGGTAATGAATATGTATTAATAAATAAGGCACATTCTATGGATACACAACCATCATGGAATACTGGATCTCATCAGATATTAACTGTGAATAATATGATGGATTCTCAAGAATTGTTACTTATTAGTGACATAATAATCACAGATTACTCATCTATTTTCTTTGATGCCATTCATATAAATAAACCCTTCTATCTTATTACTAAAGATTTAAGTAAATTCAATTTATCTCGTGGTTTTTATAATAACATTTATAAAGATTTACATTTAATTTTCGCTAAAAGCGATAAAGAACTTATATCTAAAATTAAAAAAAATACATTTGCAAAGTTAGAAATACCCAAAATTTACAAAAACAACTCTATTCATGATGCAAACCAAAAAATCCAAAAATTTATATTACAAAAAACACAAAATATGAAGGATAACAAACTATGAGTATATATGATAAGTACAATGTGTATCGTTTAGAAGATGAAATTACTTCATTTTATAGTGATCGTATTTTAGTAAAAACAAACTCAAAAAGTAATTTACTAGAATTATCTAGAAAAAATCAAAGTATAAAGATGAAATACAAAAAGCTTTTGGCGAATGATTTTGTTTTATATTTTCATAAAGATGGCATTTCTAGATTTATTAAAAGAACTTTAGTAAATAATGTTCTTGATAAAAATAAATATATAAACGATGATGGAATATTTTACTCTTTACATGAACCTTTTGGTCGTAAAATAAATGAAAAGACTGAAAAAAAATTACTGGTAATTTTTTCAAAAATGCCTGGTAGTAACTTGTACGATAGTCCAAAACTTCCACATAGAATGTTACCGGCATTTTTTGAAGGTATAGAAAGAAATTTAGTAAAAAATGTATATATAATGAGAATTATGGATTTAAATGTTTCTCATGGCTCTCATTATGTAAATACTATTAATTTTCCTGATTATGAAGAAAAAATACAAAAAGCGATAAATAATATCAAGGATAAACTTAGCATTAGCCGAAAAAATGTTGTGTTTTATGGAGTTTCAAGAGGCGGTGCCGGTTCTTTATTACATGGTTCTGCTATGGATGTTAAGACACTTGCAGTAGATCCTATAGTTAATATCGGGGGAAATATGTATGCAAATGATCGAAGACTTTTAAAAGGTTTAAGACAAGAAGACTTAATTCCAACAATAAATTTTAACTCAAAATCAAATAAACAATCTACTAAATTCGTTATTTGTAGTGAGAATTCAAAAACATATTACAATGAAATTATTCGATTAAATAGTGATTTTTTCAATATATTAAATATGAAAGATGATAATATAACCACACATCCTGAAGTCTCTCAAAACACTGTTCCTGAACAATTAATGTTATTAAACATTTTACTAACAGATTTTAGCGTTTAAAATTTCATATTATTACATTTAGCATCTCACACTTTATTTATGAGGTGCTTTTGTATTTTTATCAATCGTTTTTGATACAAAACCTCTTAACATAATGTTAAGAGTGTCAGTTTTGGAGTTATATGGCATAAATTTTGCACTTTAAATGGCACAAAGCAGATAGACAACTATTTCACTGTCTACCTGCTTTATTTTATAATGTTTCTCTAATTATTCTTCTAATTTATTAAGGTAACGATAAATTGTTGTACGTGAAACTTGCCATTGCTCTGCAATTGTTTTAATGGATGTGCCATTGTCATAAAGTGTTTTGAGTAAATTTAAATCTTGCTTATTTAATTTTTCAGGTCTACCACCATAACGTCCTCTGGCACGAGCTGCAATTCGACCAGCTGAAGAACGCTCTAAAATTAAGTTACGTTCAAATTCAGCAAATGCTGCGAATAAATGAAATAATAATTGCCCAGTAGAACTTGATTTATCCATCGTTATATTTTCTTCTAAACTATGAAAACTCACGCCTCGTTCGTTAAGTTCATTAACTAATGTGATTAAATCTTCCATGTTGCGTCCTAGTCTATCTAATCTCCAAACGACAATCGTATCTCCTGATCTCGCAAATTCAATTGCTTTATCTAAACCAGGCCTTTTACTTTTTGAACCACTCATATGGTCGTTAAATATCTTTTCGCAACCATATGTATTTAATCGATCTTCCTGTAAATTCAAATTTTGTAATCCAGTAGAAACTCTTGCATAACCTATTTTCAAAATACGAACCTCCTATATACACAACTAGTGTACCATAACTTAATTCTAAGGTCTTTTGTGAACATAGATTTTTTGTTGGGTTTATGAACATAAAAAAAATATATAATACTTACTTATTAGACATAAAAAGAAAGTGTACAGAAAATAACCATTTTCTGTACACTTTCTTTTTCATTTTCTCATTTATTAGGTAAAATCGTTCTCATATATCAAGTAAAATGACAGAGGTTTTTCTTACAAATTTTAGTTTTTAAACCTGTGTTATAATCAATATATCACAAATATTAAAAAATATGGGTTTTTAGATAATGAGAGACATGCTTATTTGTATTGAGAACTAAATTTCGTTAATAAATATCCCTAAAACGATTAAAGGAGGTAGCATTCAAACAGTTAAAATTGATTATTCATGTGTTATCTACAAAAAATCAAAGTCTTGGCAGGTAAACTTATATATCTAAAATCTATAGTTGCGAACATATCTTTAGTGAAAAATAAGTGGTTGTAAAAAATAAAAGAATTGAACTTAACTTGTTAAGTGAACGTACAAAAAAGGTTAGAAGCTGTAAAAGTAAGGGAAAGAAAAAGTGGAATCTCTTCATGACTAATCACAAGAAATAGGAAATTAAATTTCTATAAGATGAGCTAAAACTCACAAGGGGAGGAATTGCTGAAAAGACTGTAGTAAGTCACTCTACTGTTTATAGTATAGTTAATAATAAATAAGCCGTTCTTTTAATAACCATAACCTTTCATTCAAAAAAACAAGGAGGATAACATGGACAATTTATTAAAAAGTTTTTTTAATAGATATGAACTAAAAGCTATTATTTCACCAGGTATTATAAGTTTAATGCCATTATTTACTAATATAATAATATGGTTTCCTAATAAAGTAAATCTAGGATCAAGCTTATTTGTGATAGTTTTATTATTATTTTATGTTTATTTATTTTCTATTATTGCTAGAGATAAAGGAAAAAAAGTAGAAAAAGAAATATTTGTTATTAAAGGGGATAATTATCCCACCACACAAATATTGAGACATTCTGACAACACATTAAACACTAAAACTAAAGAAAGATATCATAATTTTTTGACACAAAACGTGCCAAATTTAAATATTCCTAGTTATGAAAACGAGCAAAATGAACCATTAGGGTACTTTGACAAAGAATATAATTCAGCAATTGATTGGTTAATAAAAAACAAAAGAAATGATTACCTAACAAATCAACACAACATTGAGTATGGATTTTCTAGAAACTTGTTAGGTATAAAATGCTATGGCATTATCATCTCTATTTTGTCAATAATTCTTAGTATTTTAGTTTTTATTACACATAAAGAAAATGCTATTGTTCAGCTATATCTTTCTACTTTGATTAATTTGTTTTTTTTATTATTCTGGAGTTTAAAAGTGAACAAAAAACAAACTAAAATTGCTGCTAAACGCTATGCTCTTTCTTTATTGTCTAATTGTGATTTTACAGATTAATTATGTGTATTTATACTACCAATATATTTTAAACCTGCATAAGTCCGAAGTTGTCCTGTTCTTTTTTGTAAGCAATCATTTGTATAATCAAATTCACTAACATAAACATGAATATCTTTTTCTACACAATCGAACATTATATTTCCAGCTCTATTTTGAGTTATTGTATTATATCCAGGATAGTAATATAAATCTTTAGAATCACCTTCTCCGACTATAATAAGATTTGGGTTTAACTTTGATAAAATGCTAGCTGGAATCCTACCAGATTCTCTGGAGTGGTGGGGAGCAAATAACAAATCAGTTTTTTTCCAGTCGACTTCATTTTCTATTTTTTTCATAAATTCAGTAGTTAAGTCCCCCATCCATAAGGCTGTTACGCCATTATTCAATTTATATTGAATAATGGCTGATATATCATTAGCGCTTTCTTTATTTTCCACTTTTTGCAACTCTTTTTCAAAATCTATATTAGATTCATCGGGCCATAAAATATTAATTCCTGAACTCCCTCGAACTTCATCTCCTTGATTCATCCACTTTCTTTGACTATTCTTCTTTATATAAAACGCTTTATTAGAATCTCTAAGCTTTTTATATTCATTGAAACTAACACTATAATTCTCTTTCTTTGCATTATTTCTTACACAATAAAAATTAGTAATATTCAATTTTGCGTTCAATAATTCTAGACCATAGATGTGATCTTCATCAGGATGTGTAGATATAAATCGCATTATTTCTTTTCTTTTTGAAATTCTTAAAATTTCATCCAATATCTTCTCTTTATTTTGACTATTTAAACAACAATCTATGATTGATAAATTGTCTGAATTGTGTTCGATATAAAACATATCACCATTACCTACTGAATATGATTTAATTATACTCAAAAATAGTTCCTCCTTTTGCTTTTTCATCCACAACGATGTTATAATACAATTAACAAAGATTAACAGACGCATATGCACCAAATCCCCTTACTACTCCCAATAGTAAGGGGATTTTTTGGTGTGACTAGTCGCCTATTTATCGTTACGATTACGTAGCCAATGCGTAAATAACACAACGATACAACCACTTATTGCCGTGGATACGATGTTCACAAAGATTTCAGACATTACATATGCACCTCCTCTCTACGTCAATTTGACGCCTGAGAGATAGGCGACTCCCCAAGTATATCATTTGCTATCATGTAAGCATATAACCCTTATTTATTTGAAATTTATTGCTCTTTTTTAACTTGATGAATCGCTTGAATCAATTCTCGATCACTTTGAACGTCATGTAAATTAATATAAAAACGGTCATCTTCAATATAACGCGCAAATCGCTTAAACATGTTGGCGTAATACGCATTAGTTTGAGCTTGCGATTTTAAATTTTCAACATCTTCATTCGTATCAATCGTCATTTGACTCGAAGGCATTTCAACAACCGTAGGTTTAATCCGATTCCCTAAAGCGACTAATCGGGTATACGCTGTGGGATTTAAATTTCTGATTTCAGCTAACTGTTTCACTTTTTCATACTCGGCTTCCGTTAAATTAATATTAATGGTTTTGGCTTTCTTTGGGTTTTGATTTGGCATTTTGATTCCACCTTTAACTAAGTAAATACTCAATCAAATAACATAGTTTGATGTGAGTGGTTGCTTAGTTAATATTTTAACATAGGTGGAATGATTGAGTGAGTAATTACTCAAATAAAAATGTTAATCTTTTATGAGTAATTGCTCATCATTGAATGCGCATATTTTTGCGCGTTGGACTAAGCAAATACCGTTGAGTATTTGCTATTTTTTCGCAGAAAAAATCCTAGGGGGCTTGGGGGATTTCCACCAACAAGCTGGGTATATGGGTACCATATACGTAGCTTGCCAAACTCTCTTAATCGATGTACGATAAGGATATCAAGGATGACGTTCATTGTTGGTAAAACAATTAGCGTCGGTCATTGAATAACCGGTATTTTAAAGTTGATCCGATAGAACAACTTTAAACATATATCGTACTTTGTGATGATCATCGACGTCACATTTTTGACGGCGCATCACAAACGATCGATTAAGAAAGGAGTGCGCTTTTTGACCACGGAGCATAGACACGAAAGCAAGCAAATTAAATTTAGAGTCACACCCGAAGAATATGAACGTTTAGAAGCCATGGCAGAAACGCTTAATATATCGGTTCCGATGCTTGCGAAACAGGCGACGCAGAAAAAACGAATTAAACACCCGCGTATCGACCGACAAGGCGCCTTAGAAATTGCGAAAGAATTAAGAGCGATTGGGACGAACTTAAATCAATTAACCAAAGCCGTGCACACGAGCCATATCGATGAGGCATTAGCTAAAAAGTTATTACGGAAACTAGAAATGCTGCGTAAAGGACTGAGGTATTTATGGCAACGATTAAATTAGGTTCAACCAAAGCAATGAACGCCCTTATCACCTATGCCGAAAATGAAGCAAAGGCTAAAGAGAAAAGTGGGCTCAACTGCGACGTCGATTATGTCAAAGAACAAATGAAAACCACACGATTATTATTCGGTAAAGATAACGGTCGTCAAGGCTACCATGTGATTCAATCCTTTGATCCTGAAGATGGCGTCACGCCAGAACAAGCCAATGATATCGGTCGCGCATTAGCTGCACAAGTCGCACCGGGTCATGAAGTAGCCATTTTTACACATACAGACCAAAATCACCTGCACAATCACATTTGTATTAATAGTGTGAATATGGAAACGGGTAAAAAGTTTGTGAATGATCGCCAAAAACTCTACGAGATACGGACTCAAAGTGATGCCCTTTGCCAACAACATGAATTGAGTATCGTCAAAGAGAAAACAGCTGATATACGTTATACCCAAGCCGAACAAAATATCATGGACCAAACCAATAAAGCGAAATCATCATGGAAAAACCAGGTCAGAATGGCCATTGAAGCAACGAAAAACCATGCGACAAATTTTGATGAATTTAACGAACTATTGAAACCCCAAGGGGTTGAAATCGCACGTACAACTGAAAAAACAATTACTTATAAACACATCGAGGAAGACAAGAAAATACGTGGGAATAAACTAGGCCATGCTTACGATAAGGAGGAGATAATCAATGCCTTTGGAACCGAGAAACGAAGACGAGAACACGAAAGAGATCAAAAAGAAACTCAGCCAGATCGAAACGCAACTCAAGCAGCTTGGCGAAGATTTGAAGCAAGAACCCAACAACTCGAACAACAACAACGCGCTCGAGAACGTGCTGAAGCAGCAAGACTTGCTGATGAGAAATCTCGAGAAATTAGAGAACAACGAGAGCGAGCGAAACAACAGAAACGAGAATCTAAAGAGCGAACTCGAGGATTCGATCTCGACCTTTAACCAAGCAACGGAAGATACGAGAGTTAAATATATCAGTGTGGCCAATAGTTATTTAAAGAAACTCAATACAGATAATCAACAACAAGACTTTAAACAGGCGTTAGACACCAAATTTAAAGCGATAGATAAACAAACGGACCAATTAATCCATGAGTTAAAAAAACGCAATGAGCAAACTGAAAACGAAATACAGACCTATAAGCAAACACTAGAAAGTAAAATGCGACAAAATGATCAGCTAATTCAAAAATACAACAAGACCTTAAATAAAATGACCCATGGCCTTTTCGCCTTATTTTACGTGGTTTTAGTTGTTGCGTTAGTCGCTATGGTGACAGGACCTATCGGGCATAGCTTGTCGATTGATACTTTTTTACAGACGATTCATGATCAAATCGTTGAAGGAAAATCCATTTGGCGTTATTTAGCTTATTTCCTTTATCTCATTCCCTTTATATTATTAACATGTATTCTATTGCTTTGTGCGAAGCTCATAAACACGCTTGATGATAAATTCTGATTTCAAGTATTTAAAATCATTCAATGCGCTATATACCCCCTTAAAATCCAAAAAAGGGTATCATCATAATTAAACATGTAAGGAGTGAAAAAATGGCTAATCGTGAGCAATTAAAAAAACGTATCAGTTTGGGCTTAAGTTTAGCTCAAGTTATTGTTCAAGCGAGTCTTGTTTATTTAGCATATAAACAATATAAATTATCAAAAGATTACTAATAATTAACTAAGGGTTTAGAACAAGGTTCTAGGCTCTTATTTTTTGTGTGTCAACGGTAACGGAATGAACGAAGTGAATGAGTATAAGGAGTTGACACACTTACATAGCTCGCCACACTAAACGCAGTGGAATTGGACAACTTCCAATTCCCTGCAGTTTGAACGGCGAGTTCAAGAAGTTTTTTGTTAGACCTTTTTTACAAAAAAGATCTGGTTTAGGTTTTTAAAATCAAAATAAATTCATACGAATTTATTCATTCTTTAAGTGATTTTGAATTTGGTGTAATTTTCCCCTGAACTTTATATATATTTATATAAATCTTTTTAAACCCTTTTTAGGTGTTCTTTCGTCCTTAGGGAGAGTAGGTTCTTAAAACATTAAAGGCATACTTTTGCCACATTAAAGGCATACTTTTGCCACATTAAAGGC
>ERZ1023255.97-NODE-97-length-13295-cov-5.592598_pt1 | contig 13295 bp, 21 predicted proteins | sample MGYA00380459_ERZ1023255 | MGnify/ENA primary metagenome ERZ1023255 (study PRJEB33173, sample SAMEA4830368) | metagenome | study: EMG produced TPA metagenomics assembly of the PRJEB25223 data set... | reverse complement strand
ACTTAATATAAATTTCTGATGCATTTTGCATTGAGCTCTCACCACGAACTATAAACTCTAAGCCCCTCATAACTCCAAAAGCACTTAGCAAAATTATTAAAAGGTTAGCTAACAATTCATATATACGCATTTGTTTCTTAACCTCCTATCTATAAAATAAAAAGCCCCCCAATTAAGGGAGCTTGTTGTTTATGATTCAGGGAATGCTTCTCCTGTAATCTCTGTATATTCTTCTTTAGTAGTTACACCTAATTCAACGTAAGTTTGTATATCCTCGTTAGTGTAACAATTGATATCATAAAACCATTTAATACTCTCAAATGATGGATACATATTAATTTTCTCCTTTCAATTTAGCAATTTCTAGCATTGCATCTGCTATTTGATTAAATAACTGATGATACTCATGAGGTTGTAAATAATCTTCACCGTAAACATCTGTTATATGTTGTTGTATTTCTAGTATTTCATCTTGGCTTAAATATTCTTGATATTGGCTCATCTTTGTTCTCACTCCTCCTTATCTTGTTTTCTAGTTGGTAGTGAAAACAGATAGCTTATTGATTATGTATTTATACAGGTATCATTCTGAAATGGTAGCTATATAAACACACAAAAAAGAGAGCCAAGTACCTCTATGACTTAGCTCACTCTTTAATACAAAAATTTAAATAAAAGGAATTACATTTCAGAAAGGAAAATACAAATGGTTAATTCGTATTTAGAATCAAATATAGTAATGGCAGTAACTATATTCTAGTGGGTGACAAATCCACCATTAAATTTACTCTTATTAGAATAAACTTAATGCTGTAATCATCAGCATATGTAAGGATTACATTATATTTTGCTACGACAAATTAGACTGTAGAAGTATTTCCGTACTTCTTTTTCTTACACCAATACCCAATGTGATTGTGTTCCTTTTTATTAAAATATTCACTCAAAGTATTGATATTATTTATATTTAGTACCTATTAGTTTGTTTAGTTGGTTATCAATATATATTCATATAAGTATGTACTTTGAGTTAGTATAGTTTCTTAAATAACTATCTATAATATTATTAATTAATAACTGTTAAACCATTGATACAATAGGCTTTATATAGTTTTAGAGTTTTTGACGGACAGTAAGTATATTAGTTATATATATTCCTCCTGTCCGTTAGAAACTTAAATAACTCTTAAGTATTGATATGACAGTATTTATAAGAGGTTAATAGTATAGTTTATTAATAGTTTTTTTAAATACTCTAGTATGAATAGTACATAAACTAAAATATGATTGAACGTAGTGAATGAATAGAGTGAGCAGTTTACTGTGAGCTCATATAAGCCATTTTAAGCCCATTCTTTCTATAGTAGATAAATAAACATTACTTTATAGCTAGATGTCATTTAAACGTAAATTAGGAGGGTTCTCAGGTGTGTTAGAGGGTACGGATAAATTTAGTACCCTTATAGTAGATAGTAGGGAGAAAAGTTTTTAACTGCATGGCACCATTTCAGCTCCATCTTCCTTATAGTAAATGTAGACATCTATTATAAAAGTATTTGAAAGTTACTTTACAATTCCGTTCGAGCTTCCTTATAAGTAATGAAGGATAGTTTAAAAAAGTTTTTATAACTTACTTTCAAAGTGGGCTCGAGCTCCCTTATAGGTAATGAGGGAGTAAAGATATTTTCAAAACATACGAAACTATTACACTCAGAACCCTTATAGTAGATAGGAAGGTAAAAAGTTTTTAAATTACCCACGAAATTCCGTTTCAGCTCCCTTATATAGAGTGTAGGGGAAAAGTTTTAATAGTATGGCAAAGATTTACATTTAACTCCCTTATAGTAAATGAAGGGTACATAAAGTTTTACAGTTTTAACACACAAAGTATTAAAAAAGGAACATAGTAATATTAGGTATATGTAAGAGATAGATATTTTTTTAACTATACAGTGTAAACAATTGCTTAGTAAAAGGAGTTAACAATAATGAATAGAAATGAGAGGTTGAGACAAGAGTTCAAACATTACCTAATAAATAACTTTAAACCTAAAGTAGGAATGATAGCAGAACACATTGGTATGAATTATACAATGCTTCAAGATTGGAAAGTTGCTAGAAGAGATTTAAATGATACATCACTAGATAAGATAGAGAAGTTCTTAAAAGAATATAGGAAGTAATGAGTCACTTGATAACAATCAGGTGGCTTTTTAAATACAAAAAATTAAATGGAGGTTTTCAAATGGAAGAACATTTCAATAAAGCAGATAGGATTATCGAGGACATACAACAAACTACAAACAAAGTAAAAGAGTTATTAGCAAAGGCAGAAGAAATAAATAAGAAACTTTCATAATCACACTTTACCTAGCAAATAGAATTGGTATATTAATAGAGTAGGGAAAAATAATACTACTTAGTAGGATAAAGTAAGAAATTTTATAAAAAGGGTCACTAGGGCAGGAGAAGTCTTATATTATATAGTGTAAGAAGATAAAACACAGAGAGGATAAAACAAAATGAATAACACGTTCTTAATAGCAATAGGATTATTACTAATTGCATCTCTCTCAGTAGTAATAGCAAACATAACATCAGCACCAACAATCATAATTTACTTAGTAGGTTTAGTAATTTGGTTAATCGGTATTCAAATTTATTACAAATTCAAATGTCGAATCAGTCAAATATCCAAAAGTCAACAGAAAATACAAAAATAATGTTTACTTATTACACAATTAGGGTATAAAGTTATATATTTGTTGTAAATGAAGTTTGTGAGAGAGTAAATGTGTGGTATGATGTTATTACAGATAAGAAACACACATGTAAAAGATGATAAAAAACAACAGGTACATGCTATAATGTATTTAACAGCTCAGGAAGAGCATTTATTTTTTACCTTTAGGATGACTAGCTAGTCAAAATCATTAAGGAGGTTATCAGTTATGGCTTTGAAACCACATGACACACAGGCAAGAGCCACTTATAAAATATTTTCAACTTGGTATGAGGATGCTATGCACCCTAACTTGAGACTAGTGGCAGAACGTATTGGAATATCATACGGAACATTAAAGAACTTTAATTCAGGTATGAACACATCACAAAAGAATATTTACCTGATAAATCAGTTCTTAGAAACACAAGGTTACAAACTAAAAGAACATGCATAAGCAGAAAGGACAATTTAAACATGGCAAAGATTCATTTAGATACTAAAGAATTTACATCTAAGCCATTGGATAGCCTAACTTTAAGCAATCTTCACAAGCGTATTTGTAAGACAGTAGAAGAAATTGCACCTAAAGAATTAGCTAAATCTTTAGCAAATGGTCAAACAATGGTTTTAGGAGTAATGAGAAATGAAGTAAGAAAGAAAGTAAATTTAAACTATCAAGAAGTTATAGCACTAGACTTTGACGACAACACTACTATAGAAGAAATTGAAAACAATGAGTTCATTAAAGACAATGCTTCATTTATCTATACTACATTCAGTCACACAGAAGGACATCATAAGTTTAGAGTGGTATTCTTCTTAGAAAATAAGTTAACTAACAATGAACAAGTATTAGAAGTTTATAACAAGTTGTTTGAAATGTTCCCTACAGCAGACGTTAATTGTAAAGATTCATCAAGATTATTCTTCGGTGGCAAAAGTTACATTGAAATTAACTTCAACAATAGATTGGATGCAAATACAATAGTTGAGTTACCTGAAGGCTCACCGATTCAAGAACGACAAGAACAACTTGAATTAGCTGTAGATAATACTAAAGTAGAGGATGTAAACATTAAACCTACTTGGTGGTTAATCAGACATGGGCACGATGATTTAGTTAAAGCAAGATTATCAAAATACAAAGCTACTACTCATCATCAAGCAACAGCAATGGAATATGTTAAGTCTTTAAATATGGGTGAAGTTTTAGATTTACCTACTGAAAGAAACTTTAATGATTTATTCACAGAAGATGCTAACCCATCAGCTAATGTATATAAACTAGAAGACAGTGAAGTTTGGTTATACACTCGTCACTCTTCAGATGAATCTAAAAGATTTACTGGTAGCTTAATTCAAGTAGTACAGAAACTTAAAAAAACTCACTTCATGGGTGCATTGATGTACTTAATAGAAGTAATGGAAATTGATTTTAAAGCTACTGAAGAGATTCAAAGATTAATTAATGAAATTGAAATCTACTCAGCATTGTTACTCAGCTCAGACTTGAAGAACACTTACCCACATGTAGCTAAAATCTTCAAAGATGGTCGTACTAACTACGCTAGTGATGTTGTTCAGATTCTACAAATTGCTAAGAATAATGTAGTAGAGGTAGATGGAGAAATTAGAATGATTTCACAATTAAGTGTAAGAGAACTTTCTGAAAGAGTACATGGTACAGATAAAAAACGTGATAGAATAAGTAAAGTTTTAAACTTAATGAGCACTACGAACTGGATAGACAAACTTAGTACTGATGATTTACCTGAAGCACTTAAAGCAAAATTAGTTGAGTATCAAAAAGCTAATAATCGTAAGTACCGTAAAAACGTAATTGAATTTAAATATCTTGGTTCTGATTTTTTTGGAGTACTAAATAATAAGTGTGAGGTGATGTTAGATAAAGGATTTACAGCAAGAGCTACATTAACTAAAGAAGGATTACAAAATACATTCGGAGATAGTGAAGCTAATAAAGTATTCAATCAAGATACAGACAGAAAAGTTAGCAAGTTATCAAATGATGTAGAAACTGAAGCTGTGCATTTCATTATGGAAATGATTACAACTAATGGTTATGTAGAAGAGAAAGCTGTAATTGAGCACTTATCTAACTTCATAGGAAAGTCATTAAGTGATTACAAGTTCAAACAACTAAGAAGTAAAATTACAGAAGGTTATGGTTTAGAAAGAGTTAGATTAAATAAAGCATTAAAAAAAGAGTTTGCAGTATCTGACAAATACACACAAACTCAATCACCTTCAATATTTAAGAAACTAGGTTAAGAAAGATAAATAGGTAACTGACAATTACCTTTTAAAATATCGTTTGACATGAGAGTATCTCAATGTTGTTAGTTAATTTTTTATTCGAGTATATAATACAGTATTTCATACAGGAAAGTCAATAAAAGGATTTGGGGATTCATTCCCCTTCCTTTACTTTCTTACTATATTGTACCATAAATCTATATAATTATCCAGTATAAATAATAACATAAGATACTCCTCATGTATACAAAAAAATAAAACTGAGGAGCAATTTATAATGACAAATAAAAATAATGAAATTAAACAGTATCAATTAGAAGAAATGGTTACAGCAGATGTAGTTAGACAGTTTGAAGAAACAGATAGACAAATCTATTACGTGAGTAAGTTTGGTAACTTCTACTCTCAAAGCAAAAGTAATCCTGAGAAGATTAAACAAATAAAAATATCTGCTGATGGTCAAGGTTACCTGAGAGCACACATAAATAATAAGATGGTTAAACCACATATAGTAGTAGCTGAGACGTTCATTAGAAAGCGTGATAGAAGCAAGGGAGAAGTTATAAATCATTTAGATGGTTGTCGTGAGAACTGTAACGTTGAGAATTTAGAAGTAACTACACAAAGTTTAAACGTAAAGCATTCATATGAAAGCAAGAAAGAAAGACGTAGATTGACTTATGAAAAAGCTGAACAAATCAGAATGCTACATCAGGTAGAAGGGTTAAGTTACAACGCACTAGCAAGAATGATGGACTGTACAGCAACATCAATCAAACAAGTTATAGAAGGTAGAACTTTTACAAATAAATTTAAAAAATCATAATATTCCACTAATAACATTGTATCAAAATAAGAATAGAAATTCAATACAAAAATACAAAATAGAAAAGGATAAATTAAACTATGAAAACAAATACAAAAGGCAACAACAACCAAAACATTAACAAGCTATTTAATCACCACTTTGAGAAAGAAGTAAAAGAAGTAAAAGGTTCTAATTCTACTATTGGCTCAAAGATTAAACTTAAAGGTTTAGAATATGGAGCTACTCCTGAACAATCAGATTTAGCTATTCACTTCAAATCAATTAAGAAACGTTACAGCGTATCAATGGATTATTTCACTACAGAAGACTTTGTTCAAGAATATGCAGGATTATTTTTATTCGTAGCTCAAGAGTTAGAGGTATTAGAGGACTTAAATTACTTACTAGCTAACCCTGATGTGTACAAACAACGTATCAGATTTATCAAAGATGGTATTGCTAGAGAAATGTATACTGTAGCCTACCCTGATAAACAACGTGTTCAGACTAGTGACGGTAGTTACAAGTACATTGATAATAATACTACTAGTTTAGATGTTCCAGTTAATACAGGAGATGGAGCTACAGATTTAATTAACTTAATCGGAGAAGAGCAAAGTATCTTCAGCAATAAATCAGAATCAACTCACAACCATTTCATTCAATGGTTCTTAGCTAACAGAGAAGACTTATTAACTAACAAACAGTTAGCTACATTTGAATCATTACGTGAGATTTATACGCCAAAGACTGGTAACACTAAACAAGATAATGCAATCCGTAAACAAATGTTAGAGGATGCAGGTATCGAATCAAGAAGTATGATGAAACAATTTAAGAATATTAAAAAACGTGTAGTAAAAAAATATCAAGAAGAATTTAAAGGTAAATGGCATCCAGTTAATTATGAGAAGAACAAAGCTGTAGATGAAATGTTAGCTGAGTATGTAGAATCAGCAGACAGTCCAAGATGGGAAACAGCTCAGGAAAGACAAAGAGAGTTAAATGGTATCATTCAGGACAACTTTAACGGGTCTGAGGAGTTCGAGTTAATCATTACTAAGGGATTGAACCTAGAAGATAAGAAAGAGCTTGTACGAGCTGTGAGAGGGTCTCAGATGGCTTCTCATAGAGTATTAAGACTTGTGAATAATAATATTAAACAAGCTATGAAAGAACGTACACCGTTGAATATTGAAGCTAGTTATCCATCATTCGAGTATCAAGAAAATCCTTTTTCAGGACTTTCACAGTTAGAAGGAAATAACTTAATGTTTACAGCTACAGGAAATATTACAGTGAAAGATAACTTACAAATATCATAAAAAAAGAGCTCTAGGTTTATCCTAGGGCTCATATACATAATCACTTATTTACTTGTGGCTTAAAGTAATCAATCATTACCAATTCAATAATTTTGATTAATCTACAATCATCAATTGAAATAAAACTAAACTCTAAATCATAATAACAAGCACAATTTTCTTTTAGGTAATTTTTAACGTTTTTAGTACCACCATCTTTAGGTCTTTGATATTGTAATAAACGTTCTTTAAGTTTTGTACTTGTGTTGTTTAGGTCTATATTCCCTCCGCCTTGTCCAATATAGATAAGAGTACCATTGTGATAAAAAGCATATATCCCTCTATCTTTTTTAGTAACAGTATTACTTATATTTTCTTTATCTAGTTTGTACTTAGGACTATTAATCAATTGTTGTATTTCATTTTTATATTCTTTTTGTAAATCATTCATTGAAAACATATTATTTAGCACTCTGAGATTCAGCTAGTTCTACTTTTTCATTGAATAGTTCATTAATTTCATCTTCAGTAATACCTGAATCAGTAGCTAGATATTTAACTTCGTGACCTCTATTGTTTTGCTCAAGGTAATAAAGAACACCATTTTCTTCAAACTTAAATGCTCTGTTATAAGTTCCTTCAGTAGTTTTGTATCTTACCTTTTCAACATTAGGAATTAAGCCTTCAGTGCTTTCCCATTCTTCAAGTACAGTATCTAATGCGTAGTTAATGATTTTAGATTTGAAACCTTTAGCTAATAGTCTATTATCTCTAGCTTGTTTAGTAGTTAGATTATCTTGATACTTACTATCTAAACCGTTAGTACCTTCCATTAGGTCTACTAAGTTTTGTAATTTGTCTAGTGTGTCCTGGTCTACTAAGAATGTTGAACGTTTATGAGTTTCATTAATACGTCCTGAAGTCATTCTTTCATCTGAATATTCTTCAATCTTATCTTTAACACTTAATTTGTCTGAGTTAGATACAGCTTCTTGTTTAGGTTGTTCTTCTTGCTTAGTTTCAGTTTTCTTTTGTTTAACATTATTAGGATTTAAATTTACGCCCATATTAATCAATCTCCTTAGCTAGTTTTTCTAAAGCTCTTTTTAATTGTCTGTGAGATTTTGGTATTGCTTTATGCATTACGAGTATTTCACCATCATATATGCGGTTTGTCATCTCAATACTAAAAGGTATAGATTCAGATAGATGTAAGTAATCAACTTGACTAGTGAAGTTTTCAATTTCACGTCTAACTTCTCTATGTACCCTACTATTTGTTACAGCTTTAACAGGAACTACATATATTTCAGCTTTATCATTTGTTTCAACAATTTCATTAATCATATCTGTGATGTTCTCTAGTGAGAAGCGTTCAAGCTCAGTTGTAATAATTACATTATCACTTGCAATAAAAGAGCTGACTACCCCACTAGTTAATACTGGTGCATTATCTATAAGCACTACATCATAATCATTGTATACAGATTGTAGAGCTTCCTTAATAGCAAGTTTATCTACATGAACACTACGTTCTCCCATTCTTTTAGAATCAGCAACATAATCTATATTTTCAAAACGTGATTCATATATAGCTTTTTTGATATCAACTTTGTTAACTAGTACATCATAAATAGTTTTACTATGTTCAGCATCTTCTTTTTGTAAGAAGTTACTTAAGTTCTTTTGAGCATCTTGCCCTATCGTGAGTACCCTTTTCTTTTTCTTAGCATAGAACCCCGCAAGGTTCAAAATTGTAGAAGTCTTTGCTGTCCCACCTTTAAGGGGTGACATAGTGGTTACTTTCATGTAAACCCTCCTAATACCTTTGTTTAATATGTATTAATAATATCATTTAATAGTAAGTATTTCAATTAATTTATACCTAGTATTACTAATTAATAACACTTAATTAAACTTTATTGTAATAATTAGTATTATCTATGTTGACGTAGTATTACTTATGTGATATCTTTAATACAAGTTAAAAAACAACACAGCAAAATGTGCTAAAATAAAATTAATCAAAGGTGGTAATTAAAATGAACTATCAATCAAACTTAAACAAATTCGAAAGCCAATTAGAAAAAGAAACAACTAAACTATTTAAAATGTATGACCAAGGCAAAGACCTAACAGAAACTGAAGAACAAATAGAAAAAGTTAACAACTTAAGAAACATCGTTGAAAGTTTAAAACAATTAGTATAAAAATTAAGGAGGGGGCGTAAGCCCTCTACATATAACTAGGAGGTTATAACATGGATAACATCACTAAACAAATCATCATGGGTCACATACAATCATTAATTGCTGTTATGGAAGAAACTAGTGACACTGATACTAAGGATAGACTAGATGAACAAATTACTGTATTGATGAAGGATTTAAATTTAACTTGGGAAAAAGATATGTAAGGGCTGAACCTAGCCCTAATTATTTTTACCATTTAACATAAGTAATACTTTATATTAATAAATAGTAATAAATAATAATGCTAGGAGGTAATACTAATGAAAACCGTTAGTAAGAAGGAAATTTTAATTGAATTTGGGTTGGTTGGAACTTTGTGGGGTTATGGAATTATAAGTTTATTATTTCACTGGAGTACATTAAGTTAGATGTTATTTAATTTAAAGCTAGATTAAATTAAAATTTTTGATAAAATTAAAATATATATAATTGTTGGGAGACAGAAAAATGAGAAGATTAACATTCAATGAATCATCAGATGTAATGCAAGTATTAGGAAGTATGAAATTGCACAGATTTTTTAATAAGCAGGATAAAGGTACGAAATACGAATTATATCAATTAATGTTAGAGGATGAAAATGAATTTAAATCTAAAGTTCTTGAAATGTATAGAGAGAAATATCCTAATAAAGCTGATGCTGTAGAAGAGCAACAAATCAAAGCTAGTGAAGCAATGGAGACCCAAGATAAATACACTAAAGAGAAATTAAGTAGTTTCTTTAAAACACAAGGAATTAATAAGCCTAGTGATACAACGTTAAATGCTTTTGAAAGACAGGACATCATGGCTAACTTTAATAAGTTTTATAACTTTGTAGGTAAGCTAACACTTAATCAAGAGAAGCAAGCACAGTTTAATTTCTATGATGTACAGCAGAGACAGAGCTTCATTACTATTGCTCAGAATGATGAAATCATTAAACAGAACGATAAGATAGTTGAACAGAATGAAACACTAATTGAACAAAATGAACAAATGATAGAGCTTATGAAAATGATGGCAAATAAATAAAAAGGGGATAATTAAAATGAAAAGATTATTATTAGGGTTAACGTTAAGTTTTGCATTACTATTGGGAGCATGTGGCAATGATGAAGCTGAGAAAAAAGATGATAGTAAAAAGGAGCAAGCTTCAAAATTAAGTGCTGAAGAGCAACAAAAAAAATATAAGAAGGAAACAAAAAAATTAGGTGAATTTTTATCTGAAGCTGGTGAAGGAGTTGATGAAGGTCTTTCTAATGACAGTGAAGAAAGTAGTGATGACATTGATATGAGTAAAAAAGATATAGAAGAAGTTCAAAAGGAGTTAAAAAAATACAAAGATAATACAAAATATTTAGATAAAGCTAATACAGAAGTTGGGGACTATGCATATAAAACTGCTGATGCTCTACTACTTTACTCAGAACGGGTTTCAAATTTAGAGAAATTCAAAAAAGCTAATCCTGATTTAGAAGATACTTATGATATAGCAGGTACAGATGCTACATACACACTATTTACAGTACTAGAAAGTATTCAAATGGAGTACGAAGACTTAGATATAGATTATAAAAAAGAGTATCTAGGAGCTAAAGGTAATGAAGGTGTTACTGATATTCTAGCTCTTCAACAAGAAGCAAGTACAACAGATTTAGCAGATGCTATAGGTGTGTACATTTCTGATTACAAAGATAGTTTGACTAGTAAACAAACTAAAGAAGTATCTAATAAATCCTATAGAAGTAGTATTAACAAAGATTTAATACACGAAGAAGCAGATATGTCTAAACGAGATTATAATTCTATAGTAAAAGATTTTAACGAAAAAGCTCCTGAGTTTGTACAATATGAGGAAGTTAATAAAATGGTATCTACCACAGAATATAATTATATGATGGATTTAAGAAATGGTGTAGTAGATACAGATTCTAGTTCTGATGTAGATGACACAGATTCTGATACTGAATCTGATTCAAGTGATGATTCTATTAGTGAAGAACCAGTTACTAGAGAAAATGTTATTGATAAAGTAGAAGAGTATGAAGGTGAACCTCTTGATACAGAAACATACACTTATAAGGAACCTGAAAAAACAGATGATGGGGATTGGGGATTCTCATTCACCGATGAAAATGGTGATTTAGCAGGTTCATATACTGTAGATGAGGATGGAATAGTTACAAAATATGATGAAGATGGTGAAGAAGAATAATGAAAAAACTATTATTACCGTTAACAATTACTGGAATATTACTATTGGGAGCATGTGGCAATGATGAAGCTGAGAAAAAAGACGATAGTAAAAAGTCTGAATCAGTAGAGAAGAAAAAAGACACAGCTAAGAAAGATGATTCTAAAAAAGATACAGCTAAGAAGGATAATGAATCAACTGAGCAAACTGAACAAGTAGCAACTGATGAACCTAATACTCAGAAACAACAATCACAAGAGGTAGCACAACAAGAACAGCCTACAGAACAACCAGTACAGCAGGAACCTACAGACCAAGAGAAAGCAGAAGCTAACGCAAAAGTAGCTAAAGAAAACGGTTATACTGGTATTCCTAATGGGGATGCTCATAGTGATGTTCCAGTAGGGCAAATTGAATTGCCACCTGATGAGTTAGCTAAAGAAGAAGCTAAGCCTGAATATCAGGATGTAGTAGAACCTGAAGAGCCTTCTGAATGGGTTAAAGGTCAGGATGAATGGATGAATGCAAGTGAAGCAGAAAGAGAAGAAATTAGAAAAGCAGATGCAGAAAAATATGGTTATGAGTATGACCCTGCGGACTACGAATAGAACAGTTATCAGATGAAATTTGAGCAGATTAATGTAAGGAGGATTTAAAAATGGAAGTAAAAAAAGCTCTTTCAGAAACAACTAAAATAGTTTTAAAAGACGGTGTTAAAGATACAGCAATTAAGATAATACCAATAGTAGCTAGTGGTGTAGCAACTATAGCTATCGGACTAATAAATAAAGATAAATAAGGGAGAATGAATAATGAGCTTCAAAGGATATGAAAATGTAGAAGTAGTATTTAAAAGTTTTTTTGGTGAGAGTATGATTAAACAATTTATAGAAATAAATAATGATGAAATCATAGACTTTCAGTATATCGGTCAAGATGAAACTTATTCAGGAAATATGAAATTCATGATTGTTATTAATAAAGGAAGTAAAAAACGTAAAGTAAAAAGAATAACAGGATTAGATAGATAAACTGACCTAGATTAATTTCTAGGTCTTTTTTTATAATCCTTTAAAGTTGCTACTAAATGTTTCATTGATAACATCCTGATGAATACCTATATATCTTAGAGTTACAGACTGAGAACTATGATTAAATAACTCCATCAATAAACTAATATCATGTGTTCTTTGATAGTAATGATAGCCAAATGTTTTACGTAAGCTATGTGTACCTATGTTCTTTAATCCAATAGCTTCAGCAGACCTATTCAATATTCTGTATGCCTGCACACGTTGGATAGGCTTATTACTTCTTTTAGATTTAAATAGGTAATCATCATCTTCAAGAAACTCTATGTAATTATCAATATCTTTTTGGATATGGAATAAAGGTAGTGTATTTAACTTTCTAGTTTTGGATTCTCTGAACCTTAACTTGTAATCTTTAATATCCTTTTTTTTAAGTTTCAACATATCACTTACACGCAATCCACAATTAATACCTAGAGTAAATAAAAACTCATCTCTTTTACTTCCATAATAATTTAGAGCTTTTTTCATTTCTTGAATCTGTTCAATGCTTCTAATCGGTTCTACATATTCCATCTTAAAAACCTCACTAAGTATCATATTGGTATACATAGAATATCATTAAGTTACATAAAAATCACTAATAAAAATAAACCCTATAAAATAAGGGTTTTACTAGTAACATAATTATCATTGTGTTACATAAAAATTTTTGACTAAGT
>ERZ1023255.95-NODE-95-length-13565-cov-15.381347_pt1 | contig 13565 bp, 12 predicted proteins | sample MGYA00380459_ERZ1023255 | MGnify/ENA primary metagenome ERZ1023255 (study PRJEB33173, sample SAMEA4830368) | metagenome | study: EMG produced TPA metagenomics assembly of the PRJEB25223 data set... | reverse complement strand
ATCGGTTCGCAAGACCTTTGCTCTTGCATAAGCGACACTATACTCGTTCACTTTGTTCGGTTCGCAAGATCTTTGCTCTTGCATAAGCGACACTATACTCGTTCACTTTGTTCGGTTCGCAAGATCTTTGCTCTTGCATAAGCGACACTATACTCGTTCACTTTGTTCGGTTCGCAAGACCTTTGCTCTTGCATAAGCGACACTAAACGCGTTCACTCGTTAAGTGTCGCTAAAAATCATAGGGGATGTCTTTATCAGCAACAACCTTATCATCAACACGAACAGTAAAACCAGCCGTCTTACCTTTCTCAATTGTCATCGGTATCTTAATAGTTTTGTTTTCTTTAATCTTAAATGTCTGTGCTGCGGATGATCCTTGATCATCTTTATCTCTGATATACACTTTAACTTCCTGGCTTTCATCATCGTCACCAGTATATTGCACTTGATATGTTTCGGTATATTCTTTCGTTGCAGCTTCTTCATCTTTAGAATCGTCCTTATCTTTGTCATCTTTGTCCTCAGCCTTATCCTTAGAATCATCTTTAGACTCTTCCTTACCTTTAGACACAACAAACGATATCGTCGAACCTTCATCTACTTCTTCACCTTTTGGTGATTGACTAATAACATCATCTTTTTTAACTTTGTCATCATTTTTTTCTTCTGAAACTTCTACCTTAAAGCCTTTTGATTCCAACGCTTCTTTAGCCGTTTTAAAAGATTTATTTTCATAATCATCAACATAAACTTGTTTAATACCTAATGACTCAATTAATTCAATATTACTGTCATTAACTTTCACTTTATCTCCAGGTGAAATGTTTTGTGATTCAATTAAACCTTTAGCTACATTTTGTTTGCTATAAGCTTGTTTAACTTTACTATCTTTAATACCTAAATCTTCCAACTTACTTATGGCCTCAGATTTTGACATGCCATATAGACTTGGCATCTCAGCTAATTGTGGTCCTTTAGACATCACTATATCTACTTTACTGTTTTGCTCTAATCGCTCACCTTGTTCAGGCTTCGTTTTTATAATTTTATTTTCAGGGTATTTATCACTGTACTCACGAGTGGTTTTACCCATTTGTAATTTGTTTTCTTTCAAAATATGTTCGGCTTCTTTTTCAGTTTTCCCTGTTAAATCTGGCGTTTCTAAATATTTATTACCAAACATGCCCATAGCCATAAAGCCGAATAAACCAAATAACAATAAAACAATAATTAAGGTATATAAAAATTTCTTCTTCTTAGAACGTTTCTTTCTAGGCACTGCGTAGATATGTTCTTCACTGGATTGAAATTGTTGTTGATTGACAATAGGAATTTGCATTGTCTCACTAATACTTTTACCTTTGTCTTCTTCGCGTGTCTGGTTTGCAATTTCTGATTTATTTATCGGTACTGTTTTAGTATTAGTGATAGAAGATTGGTATCTGTCTTCTGATACACGTTCATCTGACATAACAGTTTCTAAATCATTTTGCATTTCTCTTACTGATTGGTAACGCTCCATCTTGTCTTTTTCAGTTGCTTTCAATACAACGTTGCTCAAAGCTTGACGAATATCTGAACGTTCATCAGTTACATTAGGCATAGGATCTTGAATATGCTTTATTGCAATACTGACAGCAGTTTCTCCAGAAAATGGTGGTTTACCAATAAGCATTTCATATAATACAACACCCATTGAATAAATATCTGTGCCATTATCTGTAATATCTCCACGTGCTTGTTCTGGGGACAGATATTGGACAGTACCCAATACATGATTTGTTTCTGTCATTGTTGTTTCACTTAAAGCTTTAGCTATACCAAAATCCAATATTTTTAATGTTTGATTTTTATCCACTAAAATATTTTGTGGCTTAATATCTCTATGCACAATTTTTGTATCGTGGGCGTGTTTAATACCATTGATAATTTGATTTATAAAATTCAATATTATATCAACATCTAAAGGATGATTTTTTTGAATGAATTCCGATAATGTCAAACCTTCAATATATTCCATAACTAAATAGAAGTTTTCATCATCTTCTGTTACATCAAAAACGTTAACAATATTATTGTGAGATAGTTGTGTTAAATTATGTACTTCTCGTTCAAACCTTTTAATTGCTTCATCTTTTTCACCTGATGGAATTCTAATAGCTTTAATTGCGACACTTCGCTTTAGAATCGAGTCTTCAGCTAGATAGACTCTACTCATTCCACCGCCACCAAGTTGTTTGGTTACTTTGTAACGTTCATTAATTATTTTGCCTATCATACTTTATCACCTTCAACCTCAGCCAAAACTAAACTTACATTATCGTTTGTACCTTCCGTTAATGCAAGTTCAATCAAATATTGACCTTGTGTTTCTAATTCGTTGTCTTGAAGCAACGCTTCTTGTATTTTATGATTACGCACAAAGTCTGTTAAACCATCAGAATTCAACATGAGATAGTCATAAAACTTTGTCTTTTTTACAAAAATGTCTGGTGTCACCAATCTATCTGTTCCCATTACTTTTGTAATGATATTACGTTGTGGGTGCGTATATGCTTCTTCAGCAGTGATTTGGCCAATCATAACAAGGTGATTCACAAAAGAATGATCATTTGTAATTTGCTCAATCTCTCTACTATTTACTAAGTAAGCACGTGAATCTCCAATATTTGCAACGACCACATAGTTATCAAATACTAAAGCACAAACACAAGTTGTACCCATACCTTGATACTCTGGGTTTTCTACTGATTTGTCATAAAGTTCTCGATTAATAGCTTTTAAGGTTGTCTTCAACCAAGTTTCAGCTTGATCTGCCTCGATTAAATTTTCTTCTTCAAATCGTTGCTGTAACTCTTTGGTTACGAACTGACTAGCTACTTCACCTGCTAAATGACCCCCCATGCCATCACAAAGCACTAATAATTGTTGTTCTGTACGATTGTAAAAAACGCCACCAGCATCTTCGTTTTTATCACGATATTGTCCTGTGTCAGTAAAAAATTGTGCATTTAGCATGTCTCTACCTCGTTTCTACTTTTCGTTCCTTAGCTCTTAGTTGCCCACATGCAGCATCGATATCTGCACCTTGTTCACGTCTAATTGTTGCATTTATACCTAGTCGTTTTAACTCTTTTTCGAATTTAAAGATATCTTCTTTTGGAGTCTTAACATAATTTCTTTCTGGCACGTGATTTACAGGAATTAAGTTAACATGGCAATTTAATTTTTGTATCAAATGCGCAAGTTCCCTAGCATGTTCTACTTGGTCGTTAACACCACCAAATAAACCATACTCAAAAGTAATACGTCTATTTGTTTTTTCTTGATAATAATTGATTGCTTCCATTAACTTTTCAACGTTATAAGCTCTGTTAATAGGCATTAATCGTGAACGAACTTCATCGTTCGCACCATGCAAACTAACTGCAAAGTTAATTTGAATATCTTCATCAGCAAAATCATAAATACGTGGAATAATGCCTGAAGTAGAAACTGTAATATGACGCGCACCAATATTTAGTCCATTATCATCATTAACAATTTTCAAGAAATCCATCATTTCATCATAATTTTCAAATGGTTCACCAATGCCCATAATTACAATTTGAGATACACGTTCTTCAGTTTCGTCTAATGCCTTTTGTACCGTTAATACTTGTGAAACAATTTCGCCCGCTTCTAAGTTACGTTTTAATCCACCTAACGTAGAAGCACAAAAAGTACAACCAATACGACAACCAACCTGTGTTGTTACACATACTGAATTACCATATTCATGTCTCATCAATACCGTTTCGATTGTGTAACCATCTTGTAGCTCAAAAAGGAACTTGATTGTACCATCTTTACTTTCTTGTTTAACTACTGTTGTCATCGTAGTCATAGTAAAACTGTCTTTTAAAACTTCTCTTAATTCTTTTGATAAATTTAACATTTCATCAATACTGTCTACACGTTTTTCATATAACCATTCAAAAATTTGTTTTGCTCTGAATTTTTGTTGGCCATTATTAACTAACCATTCTTGCATCTCGTCGTATCTCAGTGAAAAAATTGATTGCTTTTCAAAATCGGGAAGAAATTTATTCTTTTTTTTCTTTTCTGTAGTTATCATTTAGTAAGTTTCCTTTCTTTTTATCCTAGTAATGAAAAAGCCATCAGAGTTGAAATCTTGAGGTAACACTTGCATTGTCTTCACTTTTTCGCCAGTTATTGGATGTTCAAAAGCATCAAATTCAAAATCTTTATTCGCTTTTAAGAACGTGTATATTACATTTTCATTTTCCATTTGTTCAATCGTACAAGTTGAATAAATAATTGTGCCGCCTGGTTTTACGCTATCTTTCACATTATTTAAAATTTCTAATTGAATTTCAACTAATGATTGAATAGAATGTTGTGATTGTTCATATTTAATTTCAGGTTTATGTCTTAATACACCTAAGCCGCTACATGGTGCGTCAACTAAAATCTTATCATACACTTTATCATATTTTTCAGTTGCATCGTGTTCAAAAGCAGAAATGTTAGATAAACGTAATTTTTTAATATTGAAATCAATTAAATCAATTTTATGTTCGTGGATATCAGTCGCGTCAACATGACCTGTACCGTTTAATATTTCAGCTATATGGCAAGCTTTGCCACCTGGTGCACTACATGCGTCGAGTACTTTGTCACCTTCTGTTAATGACATAATTTCGCCAACGAACATCGAGCTTTTATCTTGGATAGACACCAGCCCATCTTTAAATAATCTTGATTCAATAATTGGCTTACCACTAATATGCAAGCAAGTATCAATTTCTTTATCTAGTTCTACTATATAATCATCATCTGTTAATCTTCTAATTGCTTCATCAACAGTAATTCTTGTTAGATTAACACGAACAGTTGTTGACACTTTATCTAAGAAAGATTGTGCAATCTCTTCTGTCTTTTCTAAGCCGAAATGTGTAACCCAATGATCGACTAACCATTTAGGTAAGCTATATTCAATAGCAATTCTCTTCTTATCATCTGTAATTTCCGTAAAGTCTGGTAACTCACTGCGCATCATATTTCTTAAAATACCGTTAACTACGTTTCCATTATGTGGTCCACCTTTATATTTAGCTATTTCCACTGCTTCATGGATGATAGCATGTTCAGGTATTTTATCTAAGTACGCGTATTGGTAAATACTCATCCAAAGTAATTGTCTTACCCAACCTTTAAGTTTTGTCTGTACAAATGGTTTTAAGAAATAATCTAATGTATATTTTCTTTTCAACGTGCCATATACAAGTTCTGTAAACAAACTTTTGTCTGCTCTGTTTAATTCATTATTTGATAATACTTCGTTAATAATAATATTACTGTAAGCTTTATCATTTATAATATCTTGGATTGTTTCAAATGCTAATAACCTTACATTTGTATCTATTGTCATGATAGTACCTTCCCAACAAGCGCAGTTTGTACTCCGCTTAAATAGTTTGCAGTTAACATACGTTTTTTACCTGCAACTTGTATATCTGTTAATGCAATAGCATCATCAGAACCTGTAGCAACAATAATTGCTTTTTTCGTTGTTTCTATAATTGTTCCAGGTTCACCTGTTTTACCTTGCTCAATTCGACTAGCATATACTTTTAAGTTACCATCGTCCATTTTTGTATATGCGACTGGCCAGGGTGAAAGACCTCTTATATGATTGTATATTGCTTCGGCTGATTGCGACCAATCTATTTTTTCTTGATCACGACTAATGTTTGATGCAAATGTTGCTTCGGCTTCATTTTGTTCTATACGTTGATTTGTACCATTTATTATTGAAGGTAACGTCTCTTTTAATAAGTCTGCACCTAAGAAACTTAATTTATCATGCATTGATCCAACATTATCTTGATCTTCTATTGCAATTGCACGCTGAGAGATAATATCTCCTGCATCTAATTTTTTAACCATATACATAATAGAAATCCCTGTTTCTTTCTGACCATCTATAATCGCTTGGTGTATTGGTGCTCCACCTCTGTATTTCGGCAATAATGACGCATGTACATTGATTGCGCCTAATTTAGGAGCATTTAATAATGATTCTGGTAAAATTTGTCCGAAAGCTGCGGTGACAATTAAATCTGCATCTAATGAAATAAGTTTCTCTAAATCTTCTGATTGAGCTAATTTTTCTGGTTGGTATACTGGTAAGCCATGTTTCACTGCCACTTCTTTAACTGGCGGTGGTGTTAATGTTCTCTTTCTACCTACTGGTCTATCTGGTTGTGTTACAACAGCAATCACATTATGTTCAGCAATTAACATTTCTAATACTTTTGTTGAAAAATCAGGTGTTCCCATAAAGATAATTTTACTCATTGTCAAAATACGCCTCCATCTCAGCTTCGTCTAAAATACGCTCTGCACGTTCTGTAAATAATATGCCATTAAAATGATCAATCATATGTAAAATCATTCTAGCAATATCATCATATGCTGTCATTTCTACTTCATTACCATGTTTATCATTACTTTTAACCACAATCATTTTACTTCTAGTTACTTCACCGAATACATTTGGCACACTAATGGAACCTTCTAAATCTGTCACTTTTTCATCAGATTCATTGACTAATTGAGGATTAATCAGTTGTAACAAACCGTCTATTTCCATATCTATAATAGCTACTTTTTGTTCAATACCTATTTGCGGCGCACAAATTGCAGATGCTTCAACATCATACATCGTATCTTCTAAATCTAATAATAGTTGCTCTAATCGTTTATCAAATTGAGTTACGCTTGGTATCGTCTTTTTAAGTATTGGGTGTTTGCTTGTTACAAGCTGCTTAATTGTCATAATTATATCTCCTCATAAAAATTCATCATATCATTATAACTTATTTTAATAGAAATTGCATCATACATTCAAATTTAAGATTATAGTATATCTCATATATATGTATTGGTTTATCCCTTTCCAATGCGCGCATTAAGTTATTTTGTTACTATTATTTTCAATATAAAAAAATGATTTTATCACAATTTGATAAAATCATCTCTTAAAAACTGATTCATTTTCATATTATCTTTATATATATTAAAGATTAATATTAGATAGACAAACGATAAATTTGATTACCAAATTCATCAAAATTCTTTTCATCTAGCCATTTTTCATATTGTTGTTTAAACTTCGGCCATTCGCTATCAATGATGGACAACCAACAAGTGTCTCGATTGCGTCCTTTATAAACTTTATGATTTCGAAAGATACCTTCATATTTAAAACCTAAACGTTTTGCAGCTTTGATAGAAGGTTCATTATGTGCGTCGCATTTCCATTCATATCTTCTATAGCCTAACGTTTCGAAGATATAATTAGCCAATAAAAATTGAACTTCAGTCGCGATACGTGTTCGTTTTAAAATATTGGCATAATGAATATGCCCAACTTCAATGGAACCATTTGACTGATCAATTCTAAGCAAAGCAACCATACCCATTGCTTGTTCTGTTTGGCTATCAACAATCGCAAAAAAATATGGATCTTTGGATTCAACTTTTCTATTTAAGTATACTTTAAACGCTTCTATATCTTGAGGTTGTTCATCAGGTAAATAAGTCCAATTAGGCAAATCCTCAACTGTTCCAAAATGGGCATATAAGCCTTCGCTATGTTTTGGTTTCAACTTTTCTAAGCGACAATATCGACCTTCTATTAATGTTACATTCGGTAAATTGGGCGCTCGAAAATCTTCTAGTTTATCACCAATAGGTTGATTAAATTCGTTGTATTTCATAAGCATTTACCCCTTTGATTTAGTATATTCTCAAATAGTTATGTATACTAATATCCTATTTAGAACTACTCATATTGTTTATTTAAACATTTCCTCTGAAGTTGTATTAAAAAATTCTGCTAATATTTGCGCGTCTTGATGATTTAATTTCACTTTTTTCTCTTCTATTAATTCAATCATTTCTGGACTAAGTGACGTATTATATAAAGATGTAATGCGATTTGATAATTCTACTATGCTTAAGCCAACCGCTTCTCTATTACTAAGCAAACTCATAGGCACAACTCCTTAATCATCAATTTTAAAAAGCAACTTCAACACCGGATAATAAACTTTATTTCATTTTATGCTACAAGCTTATTTCAAATTGTCAGCAATTTAAGTAGGACTCCTTACTCCTTAATATACCTTCATTCAATATTAAATGCAAAGTTAAATTTGATTATTTTTTTGTAAATATTATTAAATTATATATTTCTTACGTTTTTATAAGTATTTTAATATTATAGTTTGAGTTATACAAAAACGAGTGGCATAAGTTTATTTTGTCCTAATTAGCTACTCGTTCAATTGATTATTTCATATAAACATTAGATGATTATTCTGATTTTCATAAAATTAAATCGTCTGAGATTATCTAGTCTATTTTATATAACCTGCCTTTTTTGCCCTTATAAGCGCCCGCCTATTCATCTGAACGAGTACTTAATTTCACTTAAAATTTTTCGTTTTTATTATTACATTGGTTATTAGATTAAAATGTAGCCACTAGTATATTCAGATAAATTGGAACAATAAAACTTTTATCTATAATTGAGAAACTTTGCGTAACTTTTCGTTTTTCTGTTTATCTAAAATATGTAACTTCGATATTAGATTTTGGCGCCTAATAGAGAACCCTATACTTATTATAACCTGTTCTATCTAAAGTTTATTCAACGTATTTAATAAATTCCATTTTATTAATCATCTGATTAAGTTTCAAAAATTATATCGATTAGGTCTTTGTAACAAATAAATTAAGTATAAAGATGTAAACATTTATGATGAAAAAATAAATTTTAATTATTTCTTTTATATCTTCACATTTTTTATTGATAATCAATATCAATTAGTTCATAATTAATTTAAATAATTATAAGGAATGATTTAATGAAAAAAATACTTTTTTTAATATTTTCTTTACTATTAATCTCAGTTGCTTGCGATCAGGAAAATAAAGAAAATAAAGAAACCAAAACGTTTCAAACTAAATCTGGAGAAAAAATTAAAATACCTAAAAACCCAAAAAGAATTGTAGTCCTAACTTCAAATTACGGTAACTTTAAAGATTTAGGCAATAAACCTGTCGGAGTTAATGCAGACTTTCCAAAATCAAAATATATAAATGAAAAAGGTGCTAAACGTGTAGGTTCAGAAGATGTAGAAAGCGTTGCAAAATTAAAACCCGATTTAATTATAACTTATGATGTTAATTCAAAAATTAAAAAATATCAAAAAATAGCGCCAACAATTCCTATAAAGTATAATGATTATTCATACAAAGAAATGCATCTTGCAATTGGAAAAATTTTAAATAAAGAACAGAAAGCTAAAAACCAAATTAAAGATTTAGAAAATCAATTACACCAAGATGGTCAAGATATAAAAAAGAACATTGGTAAAAATAAAACATTCACCGTAATGGAAATACAACCAAAGCAACTTTCAATATTTGGCGAAAATTTCGGTAGAAGGACCCCCATTATATATCAAGAATATAAGTTTTCATTTCCTAAAAATGCAAAAGAACAGTTATCTGAAAATGGTTTTAAAAAAATAGCATATGAAAAATATAATAACTACGCAGCTGATTACGTACTAATTCCAACAAAAGATGGCAAACCTATAAAAGACAGTTTCACTAATTCGTCACTTTGGAAAAATCAATCAGCATATAAGAATGAAAATATCTACTATTATCCTAAAAATGAAGCGACATATTCAAATCCATCTTCATTGAAAAAATTATCAACTCATTTCAAAAATATTCTAATAAGAAAGTCTACCTAAAATAGACGATTTCAAAACTTAGACAAACCCTACGCTTAATTTGGACTGACCCCAAATAGGGGGAATGAAATAAAAGGCTGTACACTTTTAACGGTTGGTGAGTAAAATCATCAATCGTTATTTTTTATATTTGAATACAAAAAAGCACAAATTAGCACGGTATCCATGTAAATTTTGCTAAATCCTCTATATCTCATTCATCTTATACTACGATGTAATTTTACATCGATTTTATGTAATAAATAATTATTAGGAACCAATTCATAGATAGGGGTTATTTCATATTGCTTTCTTTTATCAATTGATTTATTCAACATAATAAACATCACCACTGTTTAAATTATATATTATACTATTTACATATAAAATTAGCAGTGATTTGAGCCGACTCCTGTGGGAAGAGTACTTGCCCAAGACTACAGGCTAAGGCAGTGCTCGCGAAAAGCTTGTACAAAAAACTGCCAACAAAGTCAGATACTTTGTCGACAGTAAAAACGCAACTCCTAAACAGTGTTGCGTGTAGTTGTATTACCATAAAAAAATATATTAAATGCTTTTTATTTTTTAAACTTTAATTAACATTTTTAAACCTATGTATGTACCTACGCACAACTCTTACTATCATAGAAATAGTTGGAAAAACCATGGCTAACAATATCCAATAATAAATATCAACAAAGGTATTTTCCCATTCTAAAGGGATTAAGATACCACATATTAAATATAGTATCAAAATAACAAAATTTATTAAAACACATAATAGTAAATGACTGAACTTCGAGACACCTTTATAATTAAAAGTGTTTTTCCAATATCTTAAATACATTTTTTCTCCTTTATATTAAATAAATTCTATAGTTATTTAATTAAAAACCACTCTAAACACAAGTGTGGACTTAGAAAGTATGTCTGGATGTACGCCTTATGGACATGTATTAGACCTATTCTATCTAACAGCACCCTAAGGTATACCACATAATATTATTATATTAGATATACTTAGTAAACTATAATTAATATAAAAAAGTTACGTCACATACTTTCAGACATACACATACTGATTTGTTAGAAGAAATGGAAGTTTTGTTAAAAGCTATTATGAAAAAAGTGGGACATATAATCGAAAAACTACTACCACTATATACACCCCTACAACAGAAAAATAGACAAACAGTCAACCGAGAAATTAGAAATATCCCAAGTTGAACTACCTGCCCTTTTTCTGCCCTTAATTAAGTTTCAGTAACCTCATAAAGCTTTAAAAACACTACTATTAAGCACGTATACTACCAATTTACATCATCATTTGGGGGTTTATGTCTATCTTTAAAGATAATTTTTCTTTTAAGTATTGATCATGATAATAATCGTCTAAGTATTTTAGTGCCTCATGTAATGCGGGTTCACTTTTATATTTCACTAAAATTTGAAAACGGTATTCATTGTTAATACGAGATAAAGCTGCCGGCGATGGACCGAGTACTAATGCTTTATCCGTTAAATGTTGTAACAAAATTTTATGAATATGTTTCGATGCTTCCATAACTTTTTTCATTTCTTTATGTGCAACCGTAAAGTTAATTAAAAAGAAATAGGGTGGATATTTCCCCATTTTACGGTAATTCATTTCCTTATTAAAAAAGGCTGTATAATCGTTAGCTTGAACATCTTTAATAGCATAATGTTCTGGATTATATGTCTGGATGATAACTTGCCCTTCTTTTTCATGTCTACCAGCTCGACCAGAAACTTGGGTTAATAATTGATACGTTCTTTCACTAGCTCTAAAATCCGGAAGATTTAACATGGTATCAGCATTTAAAACGCCCACTAATGTAATATTTGGAAAATCTAAACCTTTAGCAATCATTTGAGTACCAAGCAAAATATCTCCTTTACCTGCTCCAAAATCATCTAAAAGTTTTTCATGTGCGCCTTTTCTTGTAGTTGTATCCACATCCATACGTATAATACGGGCTTCTTGGAAGGCTTCTTGTAATAACTCTTCAACTCGTTGGGTGCCTGTACCCACTTGTCTAATATGCTCACTTTCACAGTTCGGACATTTATTGGGTGGAACTTCTTGATGTCCACAATAATGACATTTAAGTTGATCTGTCGATTTATGATAGGTAAGTGAAATATCACAGTTTGGACATTGTGGCACATGACCACAATCCCTACATAACATAAATGAAGCATATCCCCTTCGATTTAGGAATAGTACGATTTGTTCGTTTCTATCTAATCTTTGTTGTATAGATTTGCGTAATTGCTCAGAAAACATCGAACGATTACCTGAACTAAGTTCAGTTCTCATATCTACTATTTCAATTTCTGGCAATGCTTGCTGATTGACCCTATTTGGTAATGACAACAATTCATAAACGCCTTTTTCTGCTCGTGCATAAGTTTCAAGACTTGGTGTTGCACTCCCTAAAATCAAAGGACATTTATGATACTGACTTCGCCATTGGGCTATATCTCTGGCATGGTACCTAGGATAATCTTCTTGTTTATATGAAGACTCATGTTCTTCATCAATTATAATCATCCCTAAATTTTTAAACGGAGCGAAAACACTTGATCGCGCTCCTACACTTACGCTCGCTTTACCATCCCTAATTTTCTGCCATTCGTCATAGCGTTCACCCTTGGACAGACCAGAATGCAATACTGCTACTTCATCGCCGAATCTCCTTTTAAACCTTAAAACCATTTGAGGGGTCAAAGCAATTTCTGGTACTAACATCATTGCTTGTCTTCCTAATTTCAATACTTCTTCAATCGTTTGTAAATAAACTTCTGTCTTACCAGACCCAGTGACACCATGAAGCAAATAAGTTCGTTGTTGACGTGCTCGAATATTTTCTAGTATAGAGTCATATGCCGCTTGTTGATCATCAGTAAGTTGTTGTTTTTGATCTTGTTCAAAAACACGTGTTTCAAAGGGGTCACGTTCAACAATAGCATCATACTTTTCTACAAAACCTTTACGCATTAAAGTATCAATACTTGATTTAGAAAAGCCCATTTCTTCTAAATCTTTTAATAGTACCGTATGATGACGCTCGTCTAATAAATAAGCATAGAGCTCGTACTGTTTTTTTGATTTTTCCAAAGAACCTAAGACGCTATCATAGTCGAAACCCTCTATAATGCTTACAGCACGTTGTTTCTTTTTACTAACATTTTGAGATAAAAGTGTCATTTCAGATACTATACCTTGCTTTAACAATGGTACTATTTGGCCTAAGTCATCATTATATTGAGCCTCTTTATATAGATATTGACCTTCTTTGTCAAACTTAACTTTAAGAGCTTCTGGAACTGCGTCTACATCTTCAATTAAAAAAACTTTTGTATATTTCGCCTTAATAGCGCTTGGCAACATTACTTCTAACATTGAAATTCGTTTTGTAACGAAGTAATTATTATACCACTCAGTTAATTGGATAAGCTCTTCTGTTAATTCTGGTTTGATATCTTGAATCTCTTTAATTTCCTTTAATTTTGCGGTATCTATATTGCCATCGGGTTTATCCGTGACTTTCATAACATAACCTTGAATGGTTCTCGGCCCAAATGGAACAATAACTCGCATACCTACTTGAATCATTGATTGTAGTCTTAGAGGAATTATATAGTCAAATGTAAAATCAACGCTCTTTGAAGGTATATCAACAATTACCTTAGCTATCATATTATTGCCACCTTGTTTCTAAA
>ERZ1023255.93-NODE-93-length-14677-cov-16.730885_pt1 | contig 14677 bp, 11 predicted proteins | sample MGYA00380459_ERZ1023255 | MGnify/ENA primary metagenome ERZ1023255 (study PRJEB33173, sample SAMEA4830368) | metagenome | study: EMG produced TPA metagenomics assembly of the PRJEB25223 data set... | reverse complement strand
AACATCATTTTTATACTGGTAATGTAGTAGATATAGATTTAATTATGGAAAAAGATATTTAGAAATAAGGATTTGTTAACCGTTTTATGGCATAATTTAAATAGGCGTTAAGACGATATAAAGTTTAAAAATATTTTGAGTTTGTTAAATTTTTATATGTTTTTTAAGGAATTTTCATTAAAGATGTTTATTGTTAAATTTATAGTGAATAATAAATTAATTCTCATTCAACCTTTTGGATGATGAGATACATAGATAATGACCATTAGGTTATGAGTATTAAAAATTAAGGAGGTTTTTCTATATGAAAAAATTATTAGCAGGTTTTCTTACTTTATCTTTAGCGCTCGCTGCTTGTTCAAATGGTAGCGATGATGACAGTAGTAAAAAGGACGATAGTTCAAAAGACAACCAATCGTCTGATGACAAATCAAATGATTCTAAAAATGATGACAAGAAGAGTAATGATAGCTCTGACAAAGATAAAGACTCAGACAAAAACAAAGATTCAGATAGTAAATCTAATGGAGATAGTTCTTCAAATAATGACGCTAATAGTAATGGAAACAATTCTGACAGTTCATCAAATGATGGTAACAGTTCTTCTGATAACAATGGTAGTGCCTCAGGTAATAATTCAGGTTCAGAGGGCAATAATGAATCTAATAATACGAATAGTGGAAATGGCACATCAACTTCAGGAAATAATGACAATGTGGATAGTAATAATGCAAATAATAGTAACAGTGCTAGCAACAACAATGCATCAAACTCAAGCGCATCTCAATACGTGGCTCCTTACCAAGGACAAAATGCTGTACCAGTAGCACAAAATATCACGTCTGGTAATGTAAATCCACAAACTGCATTACAAAGTTTGCCTAATTTCCAAAATTCATTGGACAAAGCTACTGCTGAGGTTAACTCATTGAATGGTCAATCTAATCCTTTCAATGACTATGCAATTGAAGGTAGTGAGGGAAATTATAGTTATATCTTTAGTTTCCAAAATCAAGCACAACCTGGAACATATACAATTGCTACAGTAGACCAACAAGGTATGGTTAGAGTAGTAGATCCTGCGTATCGACAATAAAATACTATAAATGAAGAACAGGGGAAATAAGTGACCATGTTCAAAACAGAGAGGTAACCCGTAATGGATTGCCTCTCTTGTTAATTAATAGCTTATGATATCGGCCCATACATGTTTGACTAGTCATGGTTTAATTTTCTAGCGCACACTCCTATTATTACACTGGGCATGAGCACGCACAAAATAGCTACGTAAAAATAAGCAAAGCGTCAATTTCTACTGAAATAATATAGAAATTGACGCTTATTTTTTAACCAAGGATCTTTATAACTTAATTTTTTCTTATAATTAGTCAAATAATTAAACATGACACTTTACTTAGATTTAGTACATTTATGAATAATATGTGAAATGGTTTCAAAAGCATGGTTATTTTTATTTACAAAAGAATTATCATGTATATCTTTCATTTGATGGCTTATTAAATCGTTAAGTAATGCTTTAGCATCGCTGTAGCGTACTGTAGATAACGCATGCATCACTTCTTCATAAACTCCACGTTCGGAAACATATTTTTCATGATTTGGTGTATATTGACAGACTGTTTTATCGATAGTTAATGCATCAAAAATAATCGATGAATAGTCAGTTAAGACAATATCTGAAATCAACAGTAAATCTTGAACTTCTATATGAGTGGGAGCAATAATTGCGTTCTCAGGAACATAGTTAGAACCAGCTTCAACATGCCCTTTAAATATAACATTGTATTTATTTAGCAGACCATCGCTTATTGGTAATAAATCGGATTCATCATAATCTGTACGCCAAGTAGGTGCATAAAGCAATGTTTCTTTTTCAGGATTTAACTTCAATTCTTGCTTGATAAATGAAACATAGTGATGATCAGACTGCTTTTCTAATAAATATCGAACTCTTGGATAACCGCAATTTAAAATATGTGTTTGTTGTTGTGGGAAAGCAGTTTTAAAATAATCAATGATTGCTGAACAATCACTAATGAAATAATCTTGTTGCAACCACTTATTATATTTACGGGCGCGATAATTATAAATATTAAGATTTTGGGTTGGTTCTGGACTATCTAAAAATAATTTTTTAATAGGGGTACCATGCCAAAGTTGTATAATAGTGCCGTTTGGCTTTAAAGAGTCCGGTATATAACTTTCTAATATAACTACTTGTGCACTTTCGATAAGTGATTTAGCTTTAGGATCATCTGGTTTAATAAAATTGGGCCCATTAACATCGTTAGTAATAAAGTAAATAGGTAATTTAGTAAAGTGCTTGGCAAAATGGTTAAATAAATAACGAGAATTACCACGGAAACCATAATCAAAGCCTAAGAAAACGATGTGATTCTTAATTTTAGATTTGTCTTTTTTATAAATATAACTTGCTTCACGATGTTTCTTTTCAAAATGTTGTTGAAGCATATGATAAAACCAATGGGGCAATTTAAACCCTGTATTTTTTAAGCATTTATCTGTAAAGCGCAATTGCTCTGGTGCGAGCGTTTCACTGTTTTTAAATGGAATAGGGTGTTTATGTTCATAGGCTAATTTATTTAGACTGAATTTCGTTGTGTTCAATGGTGTTAAGTTATGAATTTCATTCCAGATATCGTTACTTGTAATAAATGTGGATTCAAAATTAAAAACGACATGACTATCTGTACGGATGTCATCTTGTAATAGTGAAATAAGTGATAAGTCAAAAATATTGTTGATTTCAAAACTTTTTAAGATGTTTTGTGCTGTTTCTATATGGAAAATAACATTTGGGAAGTGGTTAATATTTTCAATCCAATCGTTGAAAGTGATTTCTAATTTTCCAAAATAGCGACAGTCGTTGACGTATTGCTGTTGAACTGTATAGTCTGTTACAATCGGGCATGGCTCTAATTCAACAGCTTCAAGCATATGTTGGTATATTACAATTTGGTCATTAATTAATACAAAGTGTGAGTAACCTTCTAATGTTGCTTTTTCCAATTCAGACTCTAAAAGGTGCAACGCTGTAATTTCAATTTGTTTTATCATTTGTATACCTCTACTTAATAGTTGTTTATACTATTTTATCATGTAAGGAACCTGTAACAAAAGATTCCCTTATAAATTGAAGCGTATAAAACTAATCATTTTTTAATTTCAAATTATTGAAAAATGACTTTTTAAATTTATAAAATAGGGAAATTGTTAATGGGATGATTAATTCTCAAAAATTTATTGTAATTAGATAAAAAAATGGTATAATCAAATTGTGAAAAAAATCACAATATACATTAAGTTCTTCATTACCAAATAAAAATAGAAAATGGAAGTGAGTCAAAATGTTTGTAGAATCTTTTAACCCCTTTGGTAACATCTTGTTATCAACATTAGTAGCAGCAATACCTGTAGTTTTATTTCTTTTATGTCTTACTATTTTTAAGATGAAAGGTATTTATGCTTCATTAACAACTGTAGTTGTTACACTTATTATTGCAATGCTATTCTTCAAACTACCTGTAACGATAGCATCGGGAGCAGTTGTTGAAGGATTTTTCCAAGGTATTATACCAATTGGATATATTGTAGTTATGGCAGTCTTACTTTATAAAATTACGAATGAAACTGGCCAGTTTAATACGATACAAGATAGTATTTCTAGTATTTCACAAGATCAGCGTATTCAGTTATTGCTAATTGGCTTTGCTTTTAATGGATTTTTAGAAGGTGCAGCAGGTTTTGGTGTACCAATTGCAATTTGTGCATTGTTACTAACACAGTTAGGGTTTGGTCCATTACAAGCTGCGATGCTTTGCTTAATTGCTAATGCGTCTGCAGGTGCGTTTGGAGCAATTGGCTTACCTGTCACTGTTATTGATACATTAGGTTTACCAGATAATATTTCTGGTATGGCAGTTTCTCAAATGTCAGCATTGACTTTAGTATTTATGAATCTATTAATACCATTTTTATTAATATGGATTATCGATGGTTTTAAAGGTATTAAAGAAACATTGCCAGCTATTTTAATTGTCGGTGGTACTTTCGCAGTATTACAAGGTTTAATTACTGTATTTATTGGACCTGAATTGGCAGACATTATACCACCATTAGTTTCAATGCTAGCTTTAGCTTTATTCTCGAAAAAAATCCAACCCAAAAATATCTTTAGATTGAACAAAGATGAAAAACCTCAAACAATTAAAAAACATAAACCTAAACAAATTATATATGCTTGGAGCCCGTTTGTGATTTTAACTGTGATTGTAATGATATGGAGTGCACAAAGCTTTAAGTCACTTTTCGCTCCAGGTGGTGCATTGTCTTCACTTGTATTTAATATAACATTACCGGGAACTTATAGCGATATTGCAAATAAAGCGATCACGTTACCGTTGAATATTATAGGCCAAACTGGAACGGCTATTTTACTTGTAATTATTATTACAATTTTAATGTCAAAAAGTGTTAAATTTAAGGATGGCATGCGATTGTTTAAAGAAGCGTTTAAAGAATTGTGGTTACCGATTATAACGATTTGTTTTATTTTGGTGATTTCTAAATTAATGACTTATGCTGGGCTAAGTAGTGCAGTAGGTGAAGGTATTGCAAAAACAGGCAGTATTTTCCCACTGTTATCTCCAATATTAGGGTGGATTGGCGTATTCCTAACAGGTTCTGTTACAAATAACAATTCATTATTTGCACCGATTCAAGCAGCAGTAGCAAATAATATCGGCGCTAGTGGCGCTTTATTAGTATCAGCAAACACTGTAGGTGGCGTGGCAGCTAAATTAATATCACCACAATCTATTGCGATTGCGACAGCTTCTGTACAACAAGTCGGAAAAGAATCTGAATTGTTGAAAATGACATTGCGTTATAGCATTGCTCTGCTTATATTTGTGTGTATTTGGACATTCTTATTACATTTATTCATGTAATAGTTTAAAGCTAGTAGATTATAAATAAAAATATCCTTCACTAAATAAATCACCTTATTTATGCGGGGAAATAAAAAACACGCTCGTTTAATTCATATTACAATGAAATTATACGAGCGTGTTTTTTGAATTAATCTCAAGTACATGACTTGCATATTCAAAAGATTAATAGGATGGCTAGTAAAGTTTTTATATTAATTCGCTTGTGAAATTGTTCAACTATATTATATCTAAGCGTTTAACATAGTTAAAAAATCTTTATAAATTGCTTTTGGTGCATAAGATGCAACGGTTTTATAACCATTTTGAATGACAACATCGTCTTTGAACTCTTGGTTTATAAGACGGCGCAATTGATTAGATAATGCATCTACGTTTTCATGTTCAATTAAATAACCATTGACATTATTTTGAATAATAGAATCAGGCCCAGCATTTCCATCAAAACTAACTACTATACTGCTTTGATTCATTGCTTCTAATATAACCATACCAAAACCTTCATTTCTTGAAGGGACAACAGTAATTTCACTTACTGCTAATTTTTCGTTTAATTGTTGTGTAGGACCGTATAATTTTACAATGTCTGATAAATTATATTGGTTAATCAGTTGTTGCAAGTTTGCCTGCTCTTTTCCTTCACCATATATGTGAACTTGATAATCAAATTTTCGAAATGTTGGTTGAATAGGATTAATACTTTCAACTAATAAATCAAACCCTTTTTCATATTCTAAACGACCAGCCGCACAGATAATTTTTTCCTTCGGTTCGTGGAGTCGGACTTCATTAATAATATTAGGGACTACGAATACAGGTATATCGATATGTGATTGGTATTTGTTTTTATCTATAGTAGTTAATGTTGTAATTTTGTCTAAATCTCTGTAATTCTTAATAATCTCTTGTTGATATGCCTCAGAATGCGCATCAAAGTTCATATGTTCCATACCAACTTTTTCAATTTGAGTACTAGCATATTTGGCAATTAATATATTAAAACTTGCACGTGTACCTACAATTACATCTGTAGAAACATTGCTTATAGCTTTAATCATTTTTTTCTCTATATAGTGAGAAAATTGATTAATACCTGGTTCAAACTGAGAAATATATTTTGGCCTAGAAAATGAAGTGAATTTAGCGATTCTATTTATAATAATATCTTTTATATTAAGTGGGTGAAATTGATAGTTAATTAAAGGTTTTATTTTAATGGATTCATGAATATCAAAGTAAGGCGAATCTGCCCCCTTGAAAATAGTTATGATTTCTACATGATGTCCTTTTTCAGCTAATATATTTGCCGTTTGAGAAATTGACTTTACGGTGCCTCCCATTGCATAAACATTATGCATGAAAAATGTTATTGATTTCATTAAAAAACCTCCAAAAAAACTTTACTTAAATTGAAATTCATTATAGCATGAAATGAATTTTGTATTGGCATAATAGCTAAATAATTTTAAAGTAGCAATAAATATAGCGTAATATTAGGTTTTTTACTAGAAAATGATGCCTTTTTTATTTGAGCTAGTTAACACATATTAACAAAATTTGTGTAGAATTTCTGAAAGCCCTTTTTTCATGAGCCGATTATGTATATAATTAGAGAGGTATGGAAATATATTGTGTTATTGTTTAATTACATAGCGATAATACGTGCTTTATTATTTTTAATCTATAGAAAACGCTTTATTTTTATTGATGTGATTAATAACATTAAAGACAACGTTTCTATTTAACACATATAAAAGGGGGACTGTATTTGTTATGAGTACACAACATAGCAAAACAGATGTCATCTTAATTGGTGGCGGTATTATGAGCGCAACATTAGGAACATTATTAAAAGAACTCGCACCTGAAAAGGAAATTAAGATGTTTGAAAGATTAGCTACACCTGCGGAAGAAAGTTCCAATGCATGGAATAATGCGGGCACAGGTCATTCTGCGTTATGTGAATTAAACTATACTAGTGAAAATAAAGATGGAACAATAGATATCAATAAAGCGGTTAAAATTAATGAACAATTCCAAGTTTCAAAACAATTTTGGAGTTATCTAATTAAGCAAGGCCAACTTGAAAATCCAGAAAAATTTATCAAACCGGTGCCACATATGAGTTTTGTTCAAGGCGTTAAAAATGTTGATTTTTTGAAAAGACGTGTGGACAGACTAAATAAAAATATTTTATTTAGTAATATGGAAATAACGGATGATAAAGACAAAATTGCTGAATGGACGCCACTTATTATGGAGGGCCGTACGTCTAATATACCAATGGCGATTAGTTATGACAAAACAGGAACAGACGTTAACTTCAGTGCATTAACTAAAAAATTATTTGAGAACTTAGAAGATAAAAATGTCGAGTTAAATTATGAACATGAAGTAAGAGATGTTCAGCAACGCGATGATGGCGTTTGGGAAGTAAAAGTTAAAGATTTGCAAACGAATGACGAGACGATTGTTGAAAGTAATTTTGTATTTATTGGTGCTGGTGGTGCTAGTTTACAGTTGTTACAAAAAACAGGAATTAAAGAATCTAAACATATTGGTGGTTTCCCAGTAAGTGGATTGTTCTTAGTATGTAAAGATGAAGCTATTGCCAAAAAGCATTTAGCTAAAGTTTACGGTAAAGCTCCAGTAGGCGCTCCACCAATGTCAGTGCCACATTTAGATACGCGTTACATAGATGGTAAACGAACTATTTTGTTTGGTCCGTTTGCAGGTTTTTCACCAAAATTCTTAAAAACGGGTTCTAATATGGATTTAATCAAATCTGTTAAGCCAAATAACCTTATTACGATGCTATCTGCAGGAATAAAAGAGATGAATTTAACGAAATACCTTATCTCGCAATTAACATTATCAAACGAAGAACGTATGGAAGATTTACGTCAATTTGTGCCTAATGCTAAAAGTGAAGATTGGGAAATTGTCGTTGCTGGTCAACGTGTTCAAGTAATTAAAGATACGGATCAAGGTAAAGGAACATTACAATTTGGTACAGAAGTTATTACCAAAGAAGATGGTTCGTTATCTGCACTTTTAGGTGCATCTCCAGGTGCGTCTACAGCAGTCGATATTATGCTTGATTTGCTTAAACGTTGTTACAAAGACGAATTTGCTAATTGGGAAGACAAAATCAAGGAAATAGTGCCTTCTTATGGCATGAAACTATCAGAAAATGAAGCGTTATATACACAATTAAATAAAGAAATAACGGAAAATTTAAAAATTAATTAATTCAGTAAATATTTTTTACGTTTCCGAGATTGTTGTTCTATGTATAGAGACAAACTAAACGCTGTTATAGCGTGCAGTTTGTCTTTTTATATTTCTTTTTTAAACATAAAGAAAATGCTGGAAGGGCAAGTAAATACATGCACAACTTCCAGCATTTTATATGTTCACTAGAAATATTTATTTTAGACTTAATGAACAAGGGTTACTTTTTAATTTGAATTGTAAAGGTAGTACCTTCATCCTTTTTGCTTTGGACTGATATTGAACCATCATGAAGTTCAAATATTGTTTTTGCAATAGCTAAACCTAAACCATTACTATTGTCATGATTACTCGCTTTATAAAAACGTTCAAATAAACGTGCTTGGGTTTCTTCAGACATACCTTCTCCGTCATCTGTAATTTCACAAATGATCGTCTCGGAATCTTGATTAAGTGTAATGTCAATGATACCACCTTGTTGCGAATATTTAATGGCATTGGTGATTATGTTTTGGAAAGCTTGGTGCAATAGGCGCTCATTGGCTACAATAGAAATTTCAGTTAAATCAGACATGATAACTAAATCTTTTTCATTTGCAGAGAATTGTTCGTGACGAATGATTTGTTTAAGTAATCGATTTAATTCAATATGATCTTCAAAGACTAAATGTTCACCGTTATCAATTTCTGATAATAGTAACAATGCTTTAGTTAATTCACTTAATTGGCTTGTAATTTGATATATATCATTGATATATTGTGTGCGTTCTTCAGCATTTTTAGCAAATTTGAGTTGATCTAATAAGTGATGAATGTGTGTTAATGGTGTCTTAATTTCATGTGATACGTTTTGGACAAAATGTTGTCTCATATCGTCTAATTGTTTAAGTGAAAGGCGCATACTATCGAAACGAAATTGCAATGTACCGAACTCATCTTTTCTAGTAACGTGAATTGGCGTATTGAAATTACCTTTCATAAGCCGTTCAGTTGCTTGTTTTAATTGTTGGATTGGCTTGATAATAGTGTAAGTTGATAAAATGACCAATACAATAGAAAAAAGGAGTAATAATGAGATTAATATAGCTAAAAATACTCTGAATTCACTGAATGTTTTACCAATATCAGGTCTCATAAATACTGCATACTTTTTACCTTTATCTTCATATGATATACCTACAGTATTTTGTGTGGTATTTTCAAAGAAACCAGTAATAATTGGGTTATATGGTAAGTTTCGAATACCATGGTAGTCTTTGCCATTTAATATTGATTGGACGACATCATCATCTACATTATCTTTTCTAAAATTAGCACCATAAAAGGAACGTTTGCCATTTTCAGAAACGGTCATTACTTGGTAATTCATTTCCCCTAAATGGTTGAAAAAAGGATCTGAAGATTCAATGTTTGACTGTTTTTGATAACTGATAGCATCTTCTAAAGTACGCATGATTTTTGCATCGTTATTTGCTTTTAAATGGTTATGGTAAATGATGTTTGTGCATAAAAAACTGACAATAGCACTAAATAACATGACAACAATTGTGTATATAGCAATTCGTGAATATAGGGATTTAAACATGGTCATCCACCTTATAACCTAAACCGCGTACTGTGAAAATCGTCACGTTAGCATTTAATTTTTCAAGGCGTTTCCTTAGACGTTTGATATGAACATCGACTGTACGTTCATCACCTTCATAATCAAAGCCCCATATTTTTTCTATTAATACATCCCTGTTAAATACTTGTCTAGGATTAGAAGCGAGTAAAAAAAGTAATTGAAATTCTTTATTAGGTAAATTCATTGATTTCGTATCTGATTGAAGTTCTAAATATGCTTGATTTAACGTAATATTACCAATAGTGATTTCATTATATGCATTGATATTATAGCGCTTAAGTACTGCTTTAATCCTAAACATTAACTCTTTGACTTCAAAAGGTTTAGTCACATAATCATCAGTACCTGTTAAATAGGCTTGTTCTTTATCGCTTAACGCATCACGAGCAGTCAGCATTATCACAGGCATTTCGTAATCTTCTTTTAAAATCTTGCACAATTCAAAGCCGCTCATACCTCCCATCATGACATCAATAATTACGATATCCACTTGATTCTTTTCAAGGTAAGTTAAAGCATCTTCAGCACTAGATTGTGTAACTGTATCTAGTCCTTCACTTCTTGTGTAATTTGAAACGTACTCTAATATTTTTTTGTCATCATCAACAATTAAACAAGTTGTCATGCGCAAAATCTCCTTATTCAGTAATAGTGCAATTATAAACATAACCAAATAACTTCACAAATAGTAAAAATTAACAATAGTTCATATTGAGTTCACATAATGATATTAGACTCTAGATATAAGTTTTAGAGAAGGAGTGGGAATTGATGAAGTTAGCATGGCAAGAGATTAAATATTATAAATTCCGTTATATTTTAATCATGTTAATTATATTATTACTTGGGATTATGGTGTTGTTTATTAGTGGGTTAGCACAAGGTTTAGCCAGAGAAAATATATCAATGTTAGATAACATGAAAACCGAAAAGTATGTTTTACAGGATAATAAACAACCAGATATTACGAAGTCTGTTATTAGTCCTGAGCAGCAAAAGAAAATTGAAGATATTACAGATCAAGAGCCATTAATGTTAGCATCGCAAACTTTAAAAATAAATAAAGACGAAGAAGATGTTATCATGACGAACACAGTAAAAGACGAAAAACCAGAATTGAAAGATGGTAACTATCCAACAAAAGATAATGAAGTAGCAATCAATAGTAAGCTTACAGCTAATGGTATTGATATTGGTGATACTATAAAAGTGAAAGACGGGGAACAACTTAAAGTTTCAGGTATTCTTGACGATACAATGTATTCTCACAGTTCAGTAGTCATGATGAGCAATAACAGATTTGATAGCTTGAATAAAGAGAATAGCACTGTTTATCCAGTGAAAGATTTATCTCAATCACAACAAGATAAAATCAAAGATATTTCAGGTGTGAAAGTATTCAGTGAGGATGATATCACAAGTGAAATTGCCAGTTACCAAGCTGAGCAAGCACCATTAAATATGATGATTATAAGTTTATTTGTGATTTCAGCAATTGTATTAAGTGCGTTTTTCTATGTAATGACGATCCAAAAAATTCCAGAAATAGGTATTCTAAAAGCAATCGGTATTAAGACAAGACATCTAATCAGCGCACTTGTAATCCAAATATTAATTACAACTATGATAGGTGTATTGATCTCTGTAGGTATTATTAGTGGATTATCACTTGTTATGCCAGTATCTATGCCATTCCACGTGACAGCATCTAATTTACTGCTCGTGGTCGGAGTGTTTATTGTGGTAGCAATTGTTGGTGCTGCCTTATCATTAATTAAATTATTTAAAGTGGATCCTATTGAAGCAATTGGAGGTGGAGAATAATGAGTTTGCAAGTTAAAGATATTAAAAAATCTTTTGGTAAAGGTCAATCAGAGACAACGGTATTAAAAGGTATTAACTTTGAAGTGAATGATGGTGAGTTCGTTATACTCAATGGAGCTTCAGGTTCAGGGAAAACAACATTATTAACTATTTTAGGTGGTTTATTGTCACAAAATAGTGGGGATATCCTATATAATGGCGCACCTTTATACGACAGTGACAAAAAAGCGTCAGAATTAAGATTGAATGAAATTGGGTTTATTTTTCAATCATCTCATTTAGTGCCATATTTAAAAGTAAAAGCACAATTAACAACAATCGGTAGAGAAGCAGGTTTGTCTAAAAAAGATGCAAGACAGAGAGCTGAAACGTTGCTAAAACAAATTGGCCTGTCACACAGATTAAATGTATTTCCTCATATGTTATCAGGCGGTGAAAAACAGCGTGTAGCAATTATGAGAGCTTTAATGAATAATCCTAAAATAATTTTGGCAGATGAACCAACTGCCAGTTTAGATGCAGAAAGAGCAACTGAAGTTATAGAGATGATTAAAAATCAAATCCAAAGTAAAAAAATGATTGGCATTATGATTACTCATGATAAAAGGTTATTTGAATACGCAGATAGAGTTATCGAACTTGATAATGGGGTTATTGTAAATAGTTAATAGAAACTTATAAAGCCAAGGGCATTCATTTATGCCCTTGGCTTTATTTATATATAATTTTATATTTACAAATTAAGTATTTCAAATAGGTTATAGTTGAGGAATATGCCAAAATGCAATGATACATATAAAAAAGAGCGTAGCAAAGTAAATAGTTAACATCATTTTATATTGATACATTAAGGCTAAAAAATCTCGTATTAATGCGATTTCAAAAAAATGATAAGGTGTGTGACTACCAACGCCAGTTAACTTTAAATTAAATTTTTCTCCAAAACGTAATGCACGCATTATATGAAATTGACTAGTTACACAGACAATTTTAGGTTTATAAGCAAACGAATCTTGAATAAGTTGTGCGGTATACATAATGTTTTCTAAAGTACTTGTAGATTTATCTTCTAATAAAATATTACGAGGGTTTACTCCGTGATGAATTAAATAGCGTTGCATTGCACGAGCTTCTGAAATAGGTTCATCAGGGCCTTGTCCACCGCTTACAATAAATATTGCTTCTGGATTTATTTCAAACAAGCGCAAGGCTTTATCAAGGCGACATGCTAACATAGGTGTGACTTGCTCCGTGAAAATACCAGCACCGAGAACAAGAATTGTATCAAATTCACGAGGAGCTTTTATATTCAGAAAGGCAGATGAACATAGCGCATAACCAATAAAAGTAAATATAGAACTAAAAGCAATTGCTGAAACCCATAAAAAGATAACATTAAGCGCAATAGGAATAAAACTAATATAATAACAAGCGAGCATAAAGACGATAAGCCTAAAGCCAATTAAGTAAAGCCGTTTTAAAAATAATACGCTGTTTCTATGTTGGAATAAATGCTTATGTTTCACATGTAATAATATAACACCTATTAACATAGTGGCAATTAAATCTATAGGAAATGTATGGTGGCCGATATGTAAAATAATTACAGCATAACCGACTATTACCTGGGAAATATAACTGGCAAGATGCGTGGAAAAATTAAAATTTAAGAACATACTTATGAATGTGATTAATATTAAAATACATAAAAACAATGACAACATGTTAATGCTTCACTCCAGATTGTTTAGTATATTAAATGTAGTTTAATATACTAAAATAAGCAACTCTAACATGCTTGGATTTGCTAAAATATAGCTTTCGTTCTAAGTTAAGCAAACTTATTAAATTTTACTTTTATACAGCTGCAAATATTGATATTATTAACATAATATAAAAATGCAAATGAAATTTTTATACATAGAAGGTATAGGGGTGTAAGTGATGGTGAAAAATTTAGGCAATCACATTGTATTCATGGGAGAGTTCATTGATGACGTCAACACATTATTAGCTAAATTATTGAAAGAATTAAGAGAAGAATATAATATATCTAAAGAACAAGCTAACGTTATTTTAATGCTTGAAAATGAAAAAACAATGACTTTAACGGAGATAACAGAAAGACAGGGTGTTAATAAAGCTGCAGTCAGCAGAAGAATTAAGAAACTAATTCAAGCTGAAGTAGTTGAATGGGTTAAAACAGAAGAAAACACAGATCAAAGGTTAAAATATATTAAATTGAGTGAGAAGGGGAAACAATTTAATCATGAAAGTAAATCGATTATTAATGATATTGTAAGTGATATGTTACATGATTTGTCTGATGATGAAATTGAACAAGCACGTTATGTGCTAGAAATTATTGGGCAAAGGTTAAAAAACTTCAATATTAAAAATCATTCATAATCTTAGGATAGCGCTTAAAATTTCTTAATATAGTTTCTGACATGGTATAATGATTATTTAAATTTAAATTTGGTGTCTTATATTGTAGTAAGATAATAAGATGGTTTGTTATAAGAGTAAAGTAATACTAGACTAAATATGTATATCAATTTAGATTGAGATTGAATATAATATATATGATGCAATAGCATACGCTATTGTTTAAAACTACCTTTCTTAGTACGAAAATCATACATATAGTTTCAACTTATATTATGTTAAAATAACGAGATAGTGTAAAAATCAGGTATAAAGTTGGTGAGAAAATGCAAAAATGTCCTAAGTGCGGGGGAAATACAAGAGATGGGCAGCGAAAGTGTGGTCATTGTGGGCGATTACTACGTCAAGATGATTCAGAAAAAATGACGCGTACATCTAAAGAAACTAAGAAAATAGCAAATATTAAAGCGCGTAAAATTATACCCTTGGGAATTGCATTTTTTATCATAATTTTACTTATTATAATTTTTATTTTATTGAAAAATTTCAATTCACCTGAGGCACAGTCAGAAATTTTAATCAATGCGATTGATAATAATGATACTCAAAAACT
>ERZ1023255.92-NODE-92-length-14775-cov-17.536821_pt1 | contig 14775 bp, 14 predicted proteins | sample MGYA00380459_ERZ1023255 | MGnify/ENA primary metagenome ERZ1023255 (study PRJEB33173, sample SAMEA4830368) | metagenome | study: EMG produced TPA metagenomics assembly of the PRJEB25223 data set... | reverse complement strand
TGATTTGTGATGATTGCCAAGCTGTAAATTGCAAAACTTTAGAAAAAAAGTTGACTAAATTAGACCCTGACGCTGAAATTGAAATCGGCTGTCAGTCATATTGTGGCCCAGGCCGACGTAAAACGTTTGCTTTTGTTAATAATCGTCCATTAGCGGCACTCTCAGAAGATGAGCTCATGGAAAAAGTGGTAAAACAGTTACAAAAACCAAGAGATCCTGAAGAAGAAGAACGTTTGAGAAAACGAAATGAAGAACGTAAACGTCGTAAAGAAGAGCAAGATAGAAAACTTAAAGAGAAATTAGCGAAACGTAAAAGTACGCAATAAATTACATGAGTTTATAAAGTAATTACATAAAACGGATTTAACTTATTAGAAAATAATGAAAAAAGGATTACCCTAAAAGTTAGAATTAAGATTCTGGCTTTTAGGGTGTTTTTTATAGATGTATCTAAAAATAGTTTAGAATATAATTATTATTTGAGACGTTTAAGTATTAATTACATATCTAATTAAGTTGTTTAATAAGCAAATTTATTTAGTTACCCAACGAAACCGTGCTAAATTTAAAATATATAAAATTCTCATATTTCTCATTATTAAAATTGTTGAAAATGGGTAAAAGAACAATGTGAATCAATATACTCATTATTTGAAATAGTAACTAATTACAAATCTAAGTAACAGAAATAATGATAAAGTGGATTTTAAATTTTTACGAAGGAGTCGGATGATATTGACTAAAAAAGTACAAATTGGAAAATCAGATGTTAAAGTGAATCCAATAGCATTTGGTGCTAATGCTGTAGGTGGTCACAATTTATATAACGATTTGGATGAGGAACAAGGTATGGAAACAGTACGTACTGCAATTAGAAATGGCATAACTTTAATTGATACAGCATTTATCTATGGGCCAAAGCGTTCTGAAGAATTGATAGGAGAAACTATAAAAGAATTCACTCGCGAAGAATATGCCATTGCTACTAAGGGCGCGCATTATTTTGATGATGAAGAGAATGTGAAAATGTCGAATGACCCTGCATTTTTAAAGGAGCAAGTTGAACAAAGCCTAAAACGCCTACAATTAGATTATATAGATGTTTATTATATACATTTCCCAGATGATAACACGCCAAAAAATGAAGCGGTCGCTGCTTTAAAAGAACTTAAAGACGAAGGTAAAATTAAAGCGATAGGCGTGTCTAATTTTAATTTAGATCAACTCAAAGAGGCTAATAAAGATGGCTATGTAGATGTTGTGCAAATGGAATATAACTTATTAAACCGCGAAAATGAGCATATTTTTGATTACACAAGTAAAAATAATATTACCTTTATTCCATATTTCCCATTAGTTTCTGGTTTATTAGCTGGAAAATATAATGAAAACACAACTTTTGATGATTTACGTGCAAAAAACCCTGAGTTTCAAGGCGAAAGATATAAAGAGAACTTAGCCAAAGTGGATCAATTACGTGGTATTGCTGATAATCATAGAGTCGATGTAGCACATATTGTATTGGCGTTCTATTTAACTAGACCATCATTAGATGTTGTTATACCTGGTGCAAAACGTCCAAATCAAGTAGTTGATAATTTAACAACGTTAGATGTGAAATTAACTGAAGATGAAATTAATAAAATAGAAGAATTATTTCCTGTAAAATAATAAATATAATAAGACAAGCTAGAATTTAGTTTGTCTTATTATATTTATATTTATAACTTTACTTCTAAAAATATACATCCATAATATAAATAAAAAGATCTAATTTTGAGCAAATAATTTAATTTTTCAATCTATTTTCATTAAACTGTTTATAAACTAGACTTTTTAGTGTAGGATTATTAATTAAGTTTAGAAAATTTATGGAATTGTATATTTATGATTTTTACATGATGTATTTTTAAATTAGTAGTAGAAGGAGATTATTATGATTACAGTGTTATTTGGGGGCAGTCGACCAGATGGAAATACTGCGCATTTAACTAAGATGGCCATAGATGGGTATGACTATGAATGGATAGACTTAACAGAACATCAATTAAATCCTGTGAGAGATGTAAGACACGATAATACCACTATAGAATCATACGAAGATGATTACAAAACAATTATAGATAAAGTGTTAGCAAGTGATACGGTTATTATTGCTTCACCAATATATTGGTATAGCTTATCAGCATCAATGAAAGCGTTCATTGATCATTGGTCTGAAACGTTGATGGATCCAAGATATAAAGACTTTAAAGCGGAAATGGCGAAAAAGGATTTTAGGTTGATTATTGTGGGAGGAGATTGCCCTAAAGTCAAAGCTAAACCTTGTATTACCCAAGTTAAATATAGTTTGGAATTTATAGGCGCGAGCTTATCAGGCTATATTATAGGTACAGCAGAAAGACCTGGAGATATAGAAAAAGATGTTTACGCACTAAAACGCGCCCAAGAATGGCAACAAACTTTACAACAAAAGTAAATATATAACAAATAGTTTAAGCCCGAGACATGAGTATGTGTCTCGGACTTTTTAATCATATAAGCAATAGATTACTAAGATGACCTAAATAAAATGCGCTTATAACCAGCTATTTGTATCAAACGAGATAAAGTATTTTGAATACAAATATTATGTTATAATGTAGCTATTATTACCTATCTAAATAGGGGGAGAGCGACATGCAAGAAATTAGAAGAGCAACACCCGAAGATGTTGTGGGCATCAGAGATGTAGCAACGAAAGCTTGGTATAACACTTATTTGAATATTTACGCAGCTAAAACGGTCAACGAGCTATTGGCTGCTTCATATAATGGTCAACACTTACTTAAACGATTAGAAGATCAATTATTCCTAGTTGTAGAAGAAGACAATGAGATTATTGGTTTTGCGACGTTCATATATGGTACGGAATTATTTTTATCTGCACATTATGTGAGACCATCTTGGCAACATCACGGTTATGGTTCGAAATTGTTAACTGAAGGGTTGAATTATTTTGAAGGAAAATATGATGAAATCTTTTTAGAAGTCGATAATAAAAATGATGAAGCAGTGTCATTTTATGAGCAAAAAGATTTTGAAAAACTCCGTTCTTACACACATGTAATGTATGGAGAGGCAATGGATTTAGCTTTAATGCGTAAAACATTAAAGTAACCTGAGCAGTATAGATATGAATAGGAGAATGACATTGACCTTTACAACTTATGCTACACAAAAATTACCAGAAGAAAAAGTGTTTAAAGACCCCATTCATAGGTACATTCATGTCAGAGATCAAGTAGTTTGGGATTTGATTAAAACAAAAGAGTTCCAACGTTTGAGAAGAATTAAGCAATTAGGAACATTATATCTCTCATTCCACACAGCTGAACATAGTAGATTTGGTCACTCACTTGGTGTATATGAAATCGTGCGTAGAATAATCGATGATTCATTTAATGGACGTGAGGCTTGGGATAATAACGATAGACCTTTAGCCTTATGTGCAGCTTTATTACACGATTTAGGACATGGGCCTTTTTCACATAGTTTTGAAAAAATATTTAATACAGATCATGAAGCTTTTACACAAGCGATAATCACTGGACCAACTGAAGTTAACGAAGTTTTAAAGCGTGTGTCAGAAGACTTTCCACAACAAGTAGCAGATGTAATTAACAAAACACATGATAATAAATTAGTAATCTCAATGATATCTTCTCAGATTGATGCAGATAGAATGGATTATTTACAACGTGATGCTTATTTTACAGGCGTATCTTATGGCCAATTTGACATGGAGCGTATATTAAGACTGATGAGACCTTCTAAAGATGAGGTGCTTATTAAAGAGAGTGGTATGCACGCAGTTGAAAACTTTATCATGAGCCGTTATCAAATGTATTGGCAAATATACTTTCATCCGGTAAGTAGAGGTGGCGAAGTATTACTAAATAACTGTTTAAAACGAGCGAAACAATTGTATAACGAAGGTTACACATTCAAAATGTATCCGACTGATTTCATACCTTTCTTTGAAGAATCTATGACAATCGAACAATACGTTGATTTAGATGAAGCTGTTGTATTATATTACTTAAAAGCTTGGGTTAAAGAAGATGATCCGATATTGAGTGACTTATCTCGCCGTTTCATTAATCGTGATTTATTTAAATATATGCCATTTGATGGTTCTATTATAACGATTACAGAATTAACGGATTTATTTATTCAAGCAGGCATTGATCCAAACTATTATTTCGTAAGTGAATCTTTCTCAGATTTACCATATGATTATGACAGACCGGGGTCTGATAGAAAACCGATACATCTTCTAAAAAGAAATGGTAAAACTCGTGAAATAAGCAGCCAATCGTTGGTTATTCACAGTATTACTGGTATTAATAGAGAAGATTACAAATTATATTATCCTAAGGAATTGATTTCTCAAATAGAAGATGACGAAATAAAGAATGCTATCAATAGCATTTTAGATGAGTTGAATTAATTTGAAGTAGGGTTGTAGAATATGAGTTAAGGCGTGAATTAAATAATCAAATGTGGGTTTAAGAGCTAACAATTTAGTAATTTACTAGACATCGGTGTCTGTAATCAGACTTTATACATGTAGTTAGATTAAAGATGATTTACATTTGTATTTATACTTAACACAATAAAACATCATTGTTAAACTCAATATTTAATAAATAATAAATGATTAAACTCAAGAGCTATTACAAATTAAATGTAAATGTGGGAGGTGTACGATAATGGCTGAAAATAAAGGATTTAAGTTCAATATTATCAAGAATGATCCACTAGACGGGCATAAAGGTACAAATATAGGTTCAATTAGCTTAGACAACGTAGCACCTGTTTTTTTAGATGTTCAAAACAAGGAAGCTTTCATAGATATTGGTGGCATGCATGCACGTTCAAGTGTTGAAAAAGGCGTTAAATGGATTAAAGAGAAAGAAGTAGTAGAAGGTGACGAAGCGAAACCATACTGGTTATGTTGGGTTACAACCGAAAGAGGAGAAAATGGCCCATATTATGCTGGTGTTACAGCTTGTTATTTATTGGTGAACAAAAGTATACGTAGAGGGTATAAGAGTATGCCTGAACACGTTAATATGATGGATAAATCAATGAAACATCAAATCGAAATAGACCATATTGGTGAAGAAAATAAAGCTGTATTAAGAGAATTCCTTAAATCACACAATGCAGAGATGTGGCATAATTCCGAAGCACTATTACATGAAACCTTAGGAAATAAATAATTGATGGTATGAGGAGACAGTTGAGCCTTTTGTTAAGGTTTTGCTGTCGAATCTGGGACATAATGTTCTTATATTAGTGAAAAAAGGCGATTTCTATTGAAATAAAATAGAAATTGTCTTTTTCATTATTGTTTTGATTATAGTTAGCTCGTTAATTTAGTTTAGTCGTGTTTATTAAATTATACGTAAGGGCCTTATTTTTTAAAATATTTTAATGTAAAATTACATATGAATGTGAGGTGTTTTGGCGAGACTCTTGAGGGAACTGGACAAGCTGAAGATTACAGGCTGAAGCTGCCCTCTAAGAAAACGAGCCAATAATACGAAGTATTGAATTAAATCATCTGAGTGCTATTTTTCTGGGATTTACGTTCCATCCTCAGTTTTGATATTGATACGCTGTGGCTTCATAGTGAACTAACTTTTATCATATCTAGGGAATATGATTTATTTCATATGTATGTAATGCAAGAGTTTGTTTATATAATTTCTTTATTTTGTATAGATATACGTTGTTTAGAGAAAGTGCTTCTATGATAAAAATCGTTTTCTCAACTGTAATGCGCATATTAAGTATGCTATAATAGTGTGTATTATTTTAAAAGATTAGGGTGAAACGTACATTGGAAAACAATGTTAATATCCAAACTAAACAAATTGTTAAACAATTTGACAATAAAGAAAAATTCAATGTGAACACACAAGGCACTTGGCAAAAACGAAAAGCTGAATTTATACGTTATCAAGAAGAAGTTAATGAAATGACTGTAAATGTGACTGTTAAAATCGAAGAATCTGGTGTGAAAATTATTCGTAAAGGTGATATCAACATGAATCTTCATTTTGTTGAAGGTGAAGATACAATTACTTTATATGAAATAAGTGGTGGTCGCATTCCGTTAACTGTACGAACACACTCTATTTTACATTTTGTATTAGAAGATGGCGGTAAGTTGAAAGTGCATTATGATTTAATTCAAGATGAAGAAAAAATGGGTTCTTACCAATATGAAATTATTTATAAGGAGACGCCGTAAATGAATATAATTGATCAAGTGAAACAAACGTTGATTGAAGAAATCAATCATAGTATACAACAAGCGCAACTCGCAGACGCAAGTGAAATTCCAGAAATTAAAGTTGAAATCCCTAAAGATACTGCAAACGGTGATTATTCAACGAACATTGCAATGGTTTTAACGAAAATTGCGAAACGTAATCCACGTGAAATTGCACAAGCAATCGTAGACAATTTAGATACAACTGCAGCAAATGTTGAAAAAGTGCAAATTGCTGGGCCAGGTTTTATTAATTTCTATTTAGATAACGCTTATCTAACAGCTATTATTTCAGAAGCTATAGATAAAGGTTCTGATTTTGGAAGTACAGAAGAAAAAAATGGTGAAAATATATTATTAGAATACGTGTCAGCAAACCCAACTGGAGATTTACATATCGGTCATGCGCGTAATGCAGCTGTTGGGGATACATTAGCAAACATTTTAACTGCAGCGGGTTATAACGTAACTAGAGAATATTATATTAACGATGCTGGTAACCAAATTACAAATTTAGCTCGTTCTATTGAAGTACGTTATTTTGAAGCACTTGGTGATTACTCATTTGAAATGCCTGAGGGCGGGTATCACGGAAAAGATATTATTAATATTGGTAAAGACTTAGCTGAAAAACAACCAGAATTAAAAGATCTAGATGAAGAAACACGTATTAAAACATTTAGAAAATTAGGCGTCGATTACGAAATGGAAAAATTAAGAACAGATTTAGCTGATTTTAATACTCATTTTGATAGTTGGTTCAGTGAAACAACTTTATATGAAAAAGGCGAAATCACAGAAGTACTTAATAAGATGACTGAACTTGGTTATACTTACGAAAAAGATGGTGCGACATGGTTACGTACTACTGATTTTAAAGATGATAAGGACAGAGTATTAATCAAAAATGACGGTAATTATACTTATTTCTTACCAGATATTGCATATCACTTTGATAAAATTGAGCGTGGCAATAATACTTTAATCAATTTATTTGGTGCTGACCATCATGGTTATATCAACCGTTTAAAAGCTTCTCTTGAAACCTTTGGTGTTGATAGTGAACGTCTTGAGATACAAATTATGCAAATGGTGCGTTTAATGCAAGATGGACAAGAAGTTAAAATGAGTAAACGTACAGGTAATGCCATCACTTTACGTGAAATAATGGATGAAGTAGGTGTAGATGCTGCGCGTTATTTCTTAACAATGCGTAGTCCTGATACACACTTTGATTTTGATATGGAACTTGCTAAACAAGAATCACAAGATAACCCTGTTTATTATGCGCAATATGCACACGCGCGTATTTGTTCAATATTGAAACAAGCAGCTGAAAGAGGTATTACACCTTCTAAAGACGCAGATTATTCACTTATCACAAATGATAAAGCAATTGACTTGTTGAAAAAAATTGCTGAATTTGAGACGACGATACAAAGCGCTGCTACGAATAGAGCTCCACATAGAATTACAAATTATATTCAAGATTTGGCTTCACATTTCCATAAGTTTTACAATGCTGAAAAAGTACTTACAGACGATGAAGATAAGACAAAAGCACATATTGCGTTAGTAGATGCAGTGAGAATTACATTGCACAATGCACTTGATTTAGTCGGTGTAACTGCACCAAAATCAATGTAGTGTGTAAATAAAGGAGAGCTAGTATGAAAATTGTTGTTTTTGAGTAGGCTGATATTAGCTTACTAAAAACAATTAATAAATCGTGCTAGCTCTTTTTTTTATGTTAAAAGTAGCAAGAAACTCAAAGAATTAGGGGATGTTCAAGTGGGATTAGATACCAAAATGTTATATCAAGTATTATATAAGCACATGGGTCCACAAGGTTGGTGGCCGGCCGACACTAAGATTGAAATAATGTTAGGGGCAATTTTAGTTCAAAATACAAATTGGAGAAACGCAGCTTATGCAATTGAATCTCTCAAATTAAATACTTCATTAGAACCACAAAAAATACTGAATTTAGAAATAGAAGTGTTGCAAAAAATTATAAGGTCTAGTGGGTTCTATAAGAGTAAAGCACAAACAATTCATGCTTTATTGAGTTGGTTAGAGCAATTTGATTTTGATTATGAAGTCATTAATGAACATTTTCAAGAAAATCTTCGAAAGTCATTGTTAAGTATAAAAGGCATCGGTAGTGAGACTGCTGACGTTTTGATTGTCTATATATTTGATGGTATTGAATTTATACCTGATAGTTATACGCGAAGAATATATTATAAATTGGGTTATGATCACACTATGAGTTACGAAAAGCTTAAAAAACATATCGATTTGCCAGATAGCTTTACGAATCAAGATGCAAATGAATTTCATGCATTGTTAGATAATTTCGGTAAAGAATATTTTAATGGTAGTGGGCCACACAAAGTTGATTTTCTTGAAAAATATTTTGTACGATGACTTTAATTTGAAAGAATTTGTATATGGCAGTTATGGTTCGTTCAAATTATTTCGATTATAATTAAGTAAGATTATAAAATTTATTAGAATTACTAGAAACTGTGAGAGATCTTTCTACAGTTGTAGTATTGTAAATATGCGCCTTAATTTGAAACAAAATGCTTTAAAAAAATAAATAAAAATAACTAGAAATTTGGTATGATAAAAGAAAAATAATAATAGGAGTTTAAGAAATGAAAAAGCAATTTAAAATAGTAAGTCTTTTTATTGTTATTGCCATACTTTTAGTAGCATGTGGAACAAATTCTAATCAATCACAACAGAAAGAGCAGTCAGAAAATCATGATTATAAACGAATTGTATCTTTGATACCGAGTAATACTGAAATTTTATATGAATTAGGGTTAGGCGACAGGGTGGTTGGAGTTTCAACTGTAGATGATTATCCAAAAGAGGTAAAAGATAAAAAACAGTTTGATGCAATGAAGTTAAATAAAGAGGCCTTGTTGAAGGCTGAACCAGATTTGATTTTAGCGCATGAATCCCAAAAGTCTACGAGTGGTAAAATACTCAATTCACTCAAAGAAAGTGGCGTGAAAGTTGTATATGTCAAAGATGCCCAATCCATTGATGAAATGTATAAGACATTTCGTCAAATAGGGGAAGTCACAGGTAAGAATAAAAAAGCTAAGGAACTTGTAAAAGAAACAAAAGCAAATATTAAAGAAGTTAAAGATTCTATTCCTAAAAATGCTAAAGCCCAAAAAGTATTTATGGAGGTATCATCTGAGCCAGAAATTTATACTGCAGGTAAAGAAACTTTTTTTGACGATATGTTAACTCAATTAAAAGTAGATAACAGTTTTTCTAATTTAACAGGATGGCAAAAAATTAGTAAAGAAGATATTATTAAGAAAAATCCTGATATTTTGATTTCTACGATGGGGATTTCAAAATCAGAATATGAGAAAATTATAGATCAACGTGGCGGTTTTAATGAAATTAATGCGGTGAAAAACAATAATATTGAAGCGATTAATGGAGATCAAATTTCACGTCCAGGACCAAGAATCGATGACGGATTGAAAGCTTTAAGAGATGCTATTTATAAACAATAAGTATAATAGATATCCGTTGTTTAGAAAGTAACTATCATAAGAAATATTAAACTTAACACCTAGCGTGAGATGTGTTGAGTATTACATACTTCTTCGCTAGAATGTTTAACATTTTAGTTGATCGTAAATTGTAAGGGACGGAATATAAATCTAATCAAAAGTTTAGATTTATATTCCGCTTTCTTTTTCTAATTTAACAGAAAATCACAGGATTAAATATAGTGTTAATTACCAGTGGTATTATAATTATTGAGAATGTCAGTGAAAGCGTGGCGTGGAAAGAAATGAGATATTATAAAGCAATCATAATATGGTCAATACTACTTATAGCAAGCATCTTGTTAAGTTTAATGTGGGGGATTGGACATGTAAGTGATGCATTGTCCCAAACAATTTTATATCAAGTAAGAATGCCTAGAATGTTGCAAGCATTACTCGCAGGAATAAGCTTAACGCTAGCAGGACATATGTTTCAAACACTGTTAAATAATCCTTTAGCAGATAGCTTTACTTTAGGTCTCGCGAGTGGTGCAACATTTGGGTCAGGGTTAGCTGTTGTCTTAGGTGTTTCCTTTATATGGTTGCCAATGTTTTCGGTAGTATTTAGTATAATTACACTTATCCTAGTAATCACTCTAACTACAGCCATGTCAAAAGGCTATCCAATTAGAACATTAATATTAGCTGGAATTATGATAGGCGCACTATTTAATGCGTTTTTATATGTTTTGATTATATTTAATCAAAGTAAAATGAAGAATATTGTAAATTATATGTTTGGTGGATTTTCATCTGCAGAATACAATGAAGTAATTTATAGTGGCGCCGTAACCGTTATTAGTGTGATAATGCTATTTGGTATGATTTCCAAAATAAAATTATTGCAACTTGGAGATTTACGTGCGCAATCATTAGGACTAAATGTGAAAAGTATAACTTATATGACATTATTAATTGCTTCTATTATGACTGCAGTGATTGTGGCGTATGTGGGGGTTATAGGATTTATTGGGATGGTTATTCCTCAACTTGTAAGAAGAAATAGTGTACATTATAATTTAAGTCAACAAATGGTGCTGAACATGATGATAGGTGGTACAATCATGGTGCTCTCAGATTGGTTGGGGAGTACATTGCTGGATCCTTTCCAAATACCAGCTAGTATTATTTTAGCGTTACTTGGTATTCCAGTATTATTTTATATTATGATGACACAATCCCGTGTTTATGATTAGATAGTGATGTTTAAAAAAATAAAGCAAAATTTGCTTGTTTGAAAAAATGTTTATAAAGAGGTTATGATGATGGACTTAACACAAGTTAAAGCGGTCGTGTTCGATTTAGAAGGAACACTTTTAGATCGAAAAAAATCACGTGAAAAATTTATTGAAGAGCAATATGAACGATTCCATGATTACTTGGTGCGCATTCAACTTGAAGATTTTAAAAGAAAATTTATTGAGCTAGACGATGACGAAGATCACGATAAACCAGAACTGTATAAGGCGATTATTAAAGATTTTCATGTTGATCGGTTAACTTGGAAAGATTTATTTCATGACTTTGAGATGCATTTTTATCGTTATGTCTTTCCATATTACGACACATTATATACGTTAGAAAAATTAACAAATAGTGGCTATTTAACGGGTGTTATAGCTAATGGCAAATCTAAAATTAAGCAATATCGAATGCATGCATTAGGTGTAGAAGATGCTATAAATTACTTATCTACTTCAGAAACTGTTGGTTATCGCAAACCGCACCCGAAAATTTTCGAAGATATGTTAAATCAATTAGGTACAAAACCTGAAGAAACAATGTATGTAGGTGATGATCCACTAAATGACGTAGCACCAGCAAGAGCCATGGGAATGATTAGTGTCTGGTTTAAAGAAGAAGAAACAGTTGATTTAGAGCCTTTACCAGAAGAAGTAGACTTTACAATCAATACAACTGAAGAACTGTTATCTATATTACCTATTACAAAGAAAGGGAGATAATTATGAACCTATTTACAACAAGAGATGGTGTAGCCTTAAATTATAGAACAAGTGGAGAAGGCAATGTCATAGTGATGATACACACTGCTTTAGATAATTTAACTGTTTTTAATGATATTGAAGAAAAATTTAACAAGAATAATCAAGTGGTGTTAGTAGACTTACGTGGCCATGGTTATTCAGATAAACCAAATGAAATTAATTTTGAAACATATGCAGAGGATATTAAAGCATTGTTAGATTACTTATATGTAACTCAGTGTGCATTTATTGGTCATGAATTAGGTGCTTCTGTTGCAGTATCATTTGCGTCTTTATATCCAGATATGACAAGTTCTTTAACGTTAATCAACCCGACTTTATTGAGTGATATGTCACCAGAGGAACGCTTGTATCGTAAGTATGCTGATCAAATTAGAAATTGGGATAAAGAATCACAACAAAAATTCTTAGATAAGCATTTATACTATTCTAAGCGCAAAGCTAAAAAATTCTTAAAACAAGTAGATGACACAAATAGCATTGCAACAAAAGCAGAATTATATGCAGTAAAAGCTTCATTTAACGATAATAATATTATGCGTTATTTAAGTGGAGTTGTTTCACCGACTTTAATTGTTGCGGGCCAACATGGAGCGAGAACTACAGTAGTTGAAGCGAAAGAAGTAGGAGACTATATTGGCGAAGTGAAATTTGAAGTTTTTACAGCTTCCGGATTATATCCATTTGTAGAAGAAAAAGAAAAATTTGTAGATGTTGTATCTAAATTTATTAAAGAAAATGAGCCAACAATGTTGTATTAAAATGCAATAATGTAGACAAACCAAAAGCTAATTTTAGCATTTGGTTTGTTTTTTGTTTGAAGATAAAAATTGAAGTTTATAATTTAGATAGTACGCTATTGAATAAAAAATATGTGAAGCTTTGTCGGTGAAGAATCACAGAAATGATATGATTCGATTTATCTAATAATTAATAATATAAGTTAGAATATTGGAAGATTATTATTACTTTGATTACAACGGAACATCTTTTTGTAATCTTTTTGTAATACTACTGTTATTTTAGTAACATTTATAGTACAATATAGATAAGCACAAGATAACTTATATAGACAGAAGGAGAGAGTGCTTATGAAAAAATTATTTGCAGCAGCCCTAATTTCAGGTTTAGCGATTTCTGGATTTAGTACAGGTAGTGTTGAAGCAGCGTCAGGTAACTCTATCCAAAGTGTTAAATCACTTCAACAGGGAGATACAACGCTAGAAGGTGCTAAAATAGGTGCTTCTATACAAAGCGTATTGAGTGAAAATAATGCCCCAATTTATTCATATAGTCCAGATGGTAATGAACATTATTATGAATTTAAAAAAGACAACGGTGTGCTTGTTGTGACGGCAGACGGTAAGAAAAACAAAGGAAAAATCATTCGTGTTTCCATGAGTTACAATGATACTAATGGCCCAACATATAAAGATGTTAAGTCACAGGTAAGTAAAAATGCTGTTACACGTGAGCATTATAATGATGTGACTGGTAACTTTGGCTATGTACAAGATGACGAACTATCTTATCAATTTAGTTCTGCATCTCCAAGTGATAAAGATATCAAACTATATCGTATAGATATGGGAGAATAATATTTACTTTGTAATATTTTAACGAATTGTGTGGTAGCGAATTAACATTTTAACGGTTGAATAGTGTAACTTTAAAAAGTGGTTCTTTAAAGTGGCACTTAAACTGCCAATATTAATTGAGAGGCTAAGACATTTATTAATGTCTTAGCCTCAATTTATTGTTAAAATAGAGAGTAATGTGAAGATTATTAACTGAATTAAAGGTTACGCCATTTTAGTGATTTAAAAATAATGAGTCATTACATAAATTTTAAAAATGATTTAAAGGAGCCGATCATGAGAGTTAACGACAAAGTTTTAGTAGAAAATATAAACGACTATTTTACTCATAAAGGTCTTTCTCCCAATTTAATAGACGATATTAAAGAGAAACTAAAAAAAGATTTAAAAAAATCAGAGGCAAAAGATGAAGATTATATAGAATATAGACGTAAATCACCAGCTGAAATTATATTAACCATACAACGTAATTTATTCACTTTACAATTAAATCCCATCATATTCTTTATTGTAAATTTTATTTTGTTGTCTTATTTATATGATAAACAATATGTACCGTTCCAAGCAGCTACGGGTACTTCTATTTTTTATTGTCTAGTGATTTTACCAATTTCAATTTTTATATATTTAAGGATTGATTGGAAAAACTATCTATATAGTAATAAATTCGAAATGGTTATAGGCTTAGTAGTCGCTGTTGTATCTATGGTTCTAGTCATCTTACAAGGCTTCAATATCAATTTAGGTATTGTTGCTGTAACAATTTATGCCCATCAAGCTGTATTTTTTATCGGTATTTTATTTAGTATATCGGGTCTATATTTTAGACGGTTAGAATTTACAGGTATAGGTTTATTGTTATGCCAAAAAACCATAGATGCCATGATAAGTAACTCAAGTATTACGCAAATTGCATCTATTGTTATTTGGATATTACTACTTATAGTGATTATATATTACACTATTCGAATTTCTTCACGAAACTAATATAAATTTTTACATTTTTTTAAAATGAACTGAAACACGTGCTAATTTATTGAAGTCTTATGACCACAAAATAGCACGTGTTTTTTATTGCATCTAAAGCGTTTATAAACCATGCCAGTTTATAAAAAAATTAAAAATAAAAAATGTAGCATACGCACTTTAAAAAAGGGGTATATTATTTTTGTAAGGGGAGGTGACCCATAATGAAAAAATTAGTAACAAACTGTAACAACGAGATTGCATACATCCGAGAGGGTCAAGGTTTTCCTATT
>ERZ1023255.90-NODE-90-length-15340-cov-14.841151_pt1 | contig 15340 bp, 18 predicted proteins | sample MGYA00380459_ERZ1023255 | MGnify/ENA primary metagenome ERZ1023255 (study PRJEB33173, sample SAMEA4830368) | metagenome | study: EMG produced TPA metagenomics assembly of the PRJEB25223 data set... | reverse complement strand
ATTTTGTATCACTGTCAGATGAACCATTTCCACAACTAGCTAATAATAGACTAGAAAATACTATTACTGATAAACTTTTTAACTTCATCTGCTTCACTCCTTTATCATTTTTACAATAAATACTTACCCAATCTTTGATATAGACAAAACATTAAATGTGAAAATTTAATTTTAACCAGTTAAATCAGTTGATTTAACTGAATTTCAAAATAAAAGTAACATTTCCACTATAAGGTGATAAAAATAGTTAAGAAATAGGAAAAATAGTAAAAATAACACGTGTTGTGCAAGAACCCTGTTAAATAAATATAAACACGTTATAATAAATATAATTGAGATGGAGGAATGACAGATTGGATTTTTGGTTAAAAACACAAGCTGAACAAAATAGTAAAGGAATATTTATCGATGATGGCGCGAATCAAATTACTTTTGGGAAGATGTATGATTGCGCTAAAAGACTCGCCTATAGTCTAAAACAATTAGAATTAAGCAGAATAGGTTTATATGTTAACAATACAATAGAATCCATAGTATTAATTAATGCTGCATGGGTAGCAGGAATAGAAGTAGCCATGGTTAATACGAGGTTAACTAAGGAAGAAATGATTGCTCAAATGAAATCTATAAATGTAAGTACCATCATAGCGATGGAACAACTTCATTTAAGAGATATTAAAGTGATAGATTTTCAAACATTGCAGACTCAGGAAGGGCACGAATTCGAAGCGCCGTTTTCAATCGCTCGAATCGCATCTATTATGTTTACTTCTGGTACTACAGGTCCACAAAAAGCAGTACCACAAACTTTTGATAATCATTATGCGAGTGCATTAGGTTGTAAAGAAAGCCTTGGATTTAATCAATCTACGAAATGGTTATCGGTATTGCCGATTTATCATATTTCTGGTTTAAGTGTTGTGTTACGTGCGTTAATTGAGGGTTTTACACTACGGCTTGAATCGAAATTTGATGCTGATAAAATGTTAAAGATAATTAAAGAAGAGAATCCTACACATATTTCGTTAGTACCGCAGACTTTAAAATGGTTAATGGACAAAGGATGGCAACAGCCATTTGCAATTGAAAAAATATTACTTGGCGGAGCTAAGCTAACTACGTCGTTAATAAATAAAGCATTAGATTATAATTTACCGATATACAATTCTTTTGGTATGACTGAGACATGTTCACAATTTTTAACAGCTACACCAAAAATGTTGAAACTCCGACCAGATACTGTCGGGAAACCTAGCGATAATGTTGAAGTGAAAATTTCACAACCTAATGTTTATGGCCATGGGGAATTACTGATTAAAGGTGACAATGTTATGAATGGTTATCTTTTCCCGACAAATAAACAAGATACCTTTGAGGATGGTTATTTTAAAACAGGTGATATAGCAGAAATCGATGAAGAAGGTTATGTCATGGTGTTTGATCGTAGAAAGGATTTAATTATAAGCGGTGGGGAAAATATATACCCTTATCAAATAGAAACGGTTGCCAAAAAGCATAAGTCTATCGAAGATGCAATGTGTGTCGGTATTGAGGATGATACATGGGGTGAAGTACCTTATTTATATTATGTTGCATCAGAAACTTTAACAAATAAACATTTAATAACGTTCTTTCAAAACCATCTAGCAAAGTATAAAGTGCCAAAGCAATTTAAGCGTGTTACTTCTTTACCGTATACATCAACAGGCAAATTGCAGAGGAATCATTTATAAAAGTAATAAGGAGTCTATATGAAAATAGTTGATATGCATCTATATCTTTATGATGAACGGTTTAATACACCAATTATTACACCTAAAATAAAACTGGAGAAACGTAAAGCATTGTTTGTAGCTTTAGTTACGGATAATAATGTATATTACTATGGAGAGTGTAACGCATTTGAAACCGATTGGTATACAAATGAAACGATTGATGAAGCTCAAATTCAAGTTAAAGAGTGGTTTGAAAGTATTCAAGACATAGCGTTTTATACTTTTGATGATATAATAAGTAGTTTAAACCATTTATCTAAATACCCGGCAACTAGAAGTATGATTGTAATGGCTTGCTACCAAATGTTTTTTAAATTAACAGATTTTAGCGTAGCATATGGTGCAACGGTTAGTGGCTTAGCAGAAGAAAATATCTTGCAATTATCTCAAACGCGACCTCAACGCGTTAAAATAAAATGGTCTGATTCAATTTTAGATGATATTAAAACAGTTGAAAAATTATCATTCAAACCAGATATTGTTGTAGATGCAAATGAATCTATAACCGAGGCGGAGATAACCAAGCTAACAACAATTGGAAATAACCGATTATTGTATATAGAGGAGCCATTTAAATCTTTAGAGATGCTAAAACAGTTTTATATCTATGAATTACCACCAGTTGCCATAGATGAAAAGGCAGACACTGTAAATAACATTCTAGAGGCTATAGATGCTTACGCTATAGCTGTTGTTGTATTGAAGCCATTTAGATTAGGAGGCATTGATAAGGTGCTGGATATCATTAAAGCTCTTAGTGATAAAAATGTAAAAATAGTCATAGGTGGCATGTATGAGTATGGCTTGAGTAGGTATTTTACTGCGATGCTAGCCCAACTTTGTGATTATCCAAGTGATATTACACCAGAAGGCTATTATTTTGAAAAAGATATAGTCGACCGCGCAGGTATATTAAAAGGAGGCTCAATTTATTTTGAGCCTCCAAAGGTTAAGAGTACAAGATTAACACGAATTTATTAATCTTTTTTGTTATCTTTTTTCTTTAAAGGCACTGGATCAAAACCGCCTTTATGAAGCGGATGACATTTTGAAATTCTTTTAATACCTAACCAAGTACCTTTGAATGCACCATATACTTGAATTGCCTCTCTTGTATATTCCGAACAAGTAGGGTAAAAACGGCAAGTTGCAGGCGTTAATGGTGATATGAATCGTTGATATATACGGATTAGTCCAAGAAATATAGTTTTCATAAATTTTGCCTCCAACAAATAGCTTAGCTTTAGCATAGTTAGTTTAACATAATAATGGGAAGAGTGATGTATATGAAGTTTAAAGACAAAGATAACGACAACGTATATTTATCATATAAAGATAAAGAAGATATTGCTGATGGAAATCATGTACTTATTATTCCGAAATATAAAAATCAGTTGCTATTTACAAACCATAAATTACGGGGCATCGAATTCCCAGGCGGTAAAAAAGAGAATGGAGAAACAAGTGAAGCAGCTGTTGCGCGTGAGTTGTTTGAAGAAACAGGGGCGACGATAGCGCAATGCGAGTATATTGCACAATATCAAGTACAACGTGTAAACGGCGTTAGCTTCACCAAAGATGTATTTATGGTAAATGTATCAGAGATAAGTCGACAAGACGATTATTTAGAAACAAATGGACCGTTATTTTATAAGAATATAGCTGATGTTCCAGAAAGTAAAAAAAGTTATTTGTTGAAGGATGATGCAATTTTACACTGTTTAGAGAGAGTGATATCACTTGGATTTTATAAATAGAAAACGTATGCCAATAGAATCTATACATCATATATTTGAAGAAGTCACATATTGTGTCGATAACTTAAAAGTTCGAGGCTTAGTAATGACGCCAAAAAAAGATGTAAAAAGAATTGTGATTTATTTACGTGGTGGTAAAGGTCAAGTAGGCAAAGTAAGAGCAGCCAGAATGATGCAATTTGCAAATACAAGCACTTTAGTCTTTGGTCCGTATTATAGAGGAAATAATGGTAGTGAGGGTAAAGATGAATTTTATGGGGCAGATTTAAATGATGTCACGGTCGCTATACGCATACTGCATCAAAAATACCCTATTGCTGACATTCATATGGTTGGGTTTTCGAGAGGTGGACTTCAAGGTTTGCTCACATTTCAAGATTTACCAATCTCAAGTTATATTATTTGGGGTGGTGTGTCTGATATATACTTAATGTATGAAGAACGTGTTGACTTAAGGGGCATGTTGAAACGCATGATTGGCCATCCTAAAAAGCAGGCTGATGCCTATCAACAGCGAGATGCATTAGCTCAGATTACTAAGTCAAGTCCACCTATATTTATTGTTCACGGTGGAGAAGATAAGCAAGTAGGCATTCATCATGCCTATTATTTAGCGCAGCAATTAGAGGAAAAGGGAACGACTTTCCGTACGTTTTATCAAATGTCAGAAGGTCATATACCGAGACCTTTTGCTTTAAAAGAAACACTTTATGAAATCAAGAAGTGGATGACAGATGTGGAAAAAAATAAAATATAATAGAATAAATAAAAATAGAGGAGCGGGCATTACGCCCGCTCCTCTATTTTATATATGATATTTGTGATATTAAATATTATTTGAACCCGCCGTGTGTTGCTAAATCATCTACTTCTACTCCAAATTTTTCGAAGTTATGTTTGAAACGATTGATTAAATCTTGAGCTTGTTCTCTATATGCTTCTGGCTTACTCCAAGCATTAATAGGGTTCAATAGAGTTTGAGGAACATCCTCAACTTCTACTGGGATATCTAAACCGAACATATCGTCTTTAATATATTCAGCCTCTCTTAATTCTCCAGTAATTGCTTGATTTACCATTTGTCTCGTGTAACTTAGACTAATACGACGCCCTACGCCATATTTACCACCAGTCCAGCCAGTGTTTACAAGATAAACATCAACATCATGTTGATCAATTAAGTTGCCTAATAAATCAGCATAAACTTTAGCGTTTAGAGGTAAGAATGGTGAACCAAAGCATGTAGAGAATGAAGGTTCTGGCTCAGTTACGCCACGTTCTGTACCAGCTAATTTAGCAGTAAATCCACTCAAGAAATGGTACATTGCTTGATCTTTGGATAATTTTGAAATTGGTGGTAGAACACCAAAAGCGTCTGCAGTTAAGAAAATAATTGTATTAGGGTGAGCCGCTTTAGATGGTGTTACAATATTTTCAATATGGTTGATTGGATATGCTGCTCTAGTATTTTCTGTGTATTGATTATCATCGAAGTCAACGTCACCATCTTCGTCAACAACAACATTTTCTAAAATGGTACCGTATTTAATAGCGTCATAAATTTGAGGTTCTTTTTTATAAGAAAGGTTAATTGCTTTTGCGTAACAACCACCTTCAATGTTAAAGATGCCATTTTCGTTCCAACCATGTTCGTCGTCTCCAATAAGCTTACGCGTTGGATCAGCTGATAGTGTAGTTTTACCAGTTCCAGAAAGACCGAAGAATAAAGCAACGTCACCTTTGTCTCCAACGTTAGCTGAACAGTGCATGCTCATAATGTTATCTTTAGGTAGTAAATAGTTCATTACGGAGAAAATACCTTTTTTCATTTCACCAGCGTACTCAGTACCACCAATGAGGATGACTTTATGTTTGAAAGATGTGATGATAAATGTTTCTGAGTTTGTGCCGTCAATTTCTGGATCGGCTTTAAAATGCGGTGCTGAAATAATTGTGAAGTTTGGTTTGATTTCTTGTGCTTCTTCTTTTGAATTTGGACGGATAAACATATTTTGAGCAAATAAGTTATGCCACGCTAATTCATTTACAACAGTTAATTTCAATTGTGAGTCGTTATCACTGCCTGCATAACCATTGAATACGTATAGTTCATCTTTTTTGTCTAAATAATTTAGTACCTTATCGTATAAGTTTAAAAATGTTTCTTCCTCAATCGGTTGATTAACATTACCCCAGTCAATATCATCTCTATAAGATGGCTCATTTACAATAAACTTATCTTTTGGTGAACGACCTGTATATTTACCTGTTCTAGCGTTAATTGCACCTAATTCGGTAAGTTCGCCTTCATCATTATTTAAAATTTTATTATACAACTGTGTTGTAGATAATTGAAATAATGAAGATTTTTTGTCTAAAATACTTTCAATTTTGCTTGTATAAGTGTATGTATCTACAGCCATACTAATCCCTCCAACGCTATTTAGTTATTGTAAGCCTTTACAATTACAGAGTATAACACATATATATTAATAGTCCATACCAATTTAAAAGGAATTTTAAATAAATATTAATAAATGTAAAATTGACATTATATCGTTGATTCTGTACTATAGAACTTAACGGATTCTCTTATCCTGAGTGGCGGAGGGACATGGACCCAATGAAGCCCAGCAACCTCTTCTTAATACGAAGAAAGGTGCCAAACCGTTTGCAGACAAATAGCGTCTGAACGATAAGAGCGAATGGACGTATAAGGGCCTTCTCTCTATTTATTGATAGTGTAGAAGGCTTTTTTAATGAGCTCAACAGAGAGAGAATTTTCGTAATTTAAAACTAAAGGAGCAAATTATGACTTACAATAGAAGATTATTCACTTCAGAATCGGTAACAGAAGGACATCCTGATAAAATAGCGGATCAAGTATCTGACGCTATATTGGATGAAATATTAAAAGACGACCCTCATGCACGTGTTGCTTGTGAGACTACAGTAACAACTGGTATGGCGTTAATTTCAGGTGAAATATCAACAACAACATATGTTGATATTCCAAAAGTGGTACGAGAAACAATTAAAGAGATTGGATATACGCGTGCTAAATACGGTTACGATAGCCAAACCATGGCAGTGTTAACGGCAATTGATGAACAGTCACCAGATATTGCTCAAGGTGTCGATACAGCTTTAGAATATCGTGAAGATGCTACTGAAGAAGAAATAGAAGCTACAGGAGCGGGCGACCAAGGTTTGATGTTCGGTTATGCAACAAATGAGACGGATACATACATGCCTTTACCGATTTTCTTATCACATCAACTTGCTAAACGCTTATCAGATGTACGTAAAGATGAGATATTAGACTATTTACGCCCTGATGGTAAAGTACAAGTAACTGTAGAGTATGATGAACAAGATCAACCACATCGCATTGATACGATTGTCGTATCAACGCAACATGCTGAAGATATTGAATTAGAACAAATCCAAGATGATATCAAGCATCATGTTATTTATCCAACAGTACCAGAAGCACTTTTAGATGAGGATACAAAATTTTATATCAATCCTACTGGGCGTTTCGTAATAGGTGGTCCACAAGGTGATGCAGGACTTACTGGGCGTAAAATAATTGTTGACACATATGGCGGTTATGCACGTCATGGCGGGGGATGCTTTAGCGGTAAGGACCCAACTAAAGTAGACCGTTCAGCTGCATATGCTGCACGTTATGTAGCTAAAAATATCGTTGCTGCTGAATTAGCAGATAAATGTGAGGTACAACTTGCATATGCTATCGGTGTAGCTGAACCAGTTTCTATTTCTATAGATACGTTTGGCACAGGAAAAGTTAATGAAAGTGAATTGGTTGAAGCAGTGAGAGAACATTTTGATTTAAGACCCGCTGGGATTATTAAAATGTTAGACTTGAAACATCCAATTTATAAACAAACTGCTGCATATGGTCATTTTGGTCGTACAGATGTATTATTACCATGGGAAAAGTTAGATAAAATTAATTTATTAAAAGATACAGTTAAAGCTTAACAAGAACAAAAAATTTTTTAACTTTACTATCGAATGCTATGCGTTTATCTATTATAATTAAGTTACTGAACACATAAAGGAGCGTTTTTTGTTATGAATTCATTTGGACCATTAGAGATTGGTTTAATTGTGGCAATTGTTGTAGCAATAATTTGTTTCATTTTATTTATCATTGCTTTGAAAAGTAAAAAGAAAGCACAACAAAAGGTAGAAGAACAATACAAAACCAGAGAACAAAAACTAAGCGACGAGCATGAAGAAGAATTAGAAAAAGAAAGAATAGAAAATAAAAAAACAGTAACAAAGCAAAAAGAAGAATATAATGCTACAGTTAGTTCAAAAAACAGGGAAATTGATGCATTAAAATTATTCTCTAAAAATCAAAGTGAATATGTAACTGATATGAGACTAATTGGCATTCGAGAAAGATTAGTAAATGAAAAAAGAATTCGTCCAGAAGATATGCATATTATGGCCAATATATTTTTACCTAAAAATGAATTTAATGATGTACAGCGTATTAGCCACCTAGTACTTACACGTACTGGTTTATATATTATTGATTCACAATTATTAAAAGGTCATGTATACAATGGTGTGAGTGCCGCACAGTTTAAAGAACAACCTATGATGGAACAGGTATTTAATACCTTGGACCTTGATAGACAAGAACCACAAACCCTTGTATTAGATCAAAATGAAGATGAAAATTCATTGTCTTTTGTTAATTACACTACTCATTTAAATGAGATTGAGAAACTTGCTGGTGATATTCAAACTGAATTAAATTTAAAATTTACACCGACAACAATTTTATATTTTAATCCTAAAAATGAAGGTGATGTAACAATTTCAAACTATGCGCAAAGTTCAAATACGAAAGTGCTAGTTGGTCCAGAACAATTGGATGAATACTTTAATAAATTCGTATTCCATGGTCGTATTCAATATAACGTTGAAGATTTACAACGTGTTATGGATGAAATTGAATCATTTAACTAAAGTTACAAATTTCATAGTTCAAGAAAAATAATGAAATGTAGTACATAATGTCAACGAAAGCCATCAGGCTTTTGTTGACATTTTTTGTTAAGGATAAATTAAAAAAATATTCTAATTCGTCTGCATAAAAAAATTAAGTTAAATTAAATGTGAAGCTGTCATCTTATATCATAAGAAAATACAAAAATAAGAACTAATTATAAGTATTTAGGCATTTTTATTTATATATTTCGAAATATTTATTAGTATAATAATTAACAAAATAAAAAGGGGATTTTAACTTGGAAAATATTACATTTTACAATGGGAATGAGATGCCGATTGTTGGTTTAGGTACATTCCGCGTGGAGAATAACGATGAATGTGCAGCATCAGTAAAACATGCAATTGAAAGTGGTTATACACATATCGATACGGCGATGATTTATGAAAATGAAGACAAGGTAGGTCAAGGCATTGCTGAAGGATTAGCTTCAACAGGATTAAAAAGAAGTGACTTATTCATTACTTCTAAATTATGGCTTGAGGACTATGGTAGACAAAACGTCGCAAATGCATATGAAACAAGTTTAAACAAACTAGGCTTAGATTATTTAGATCTATATCTAATGCACTGGCCTGGGACTGACGAAGCACTGATGATTGATACATGGCAAGGTATGGAAGATCTTTATAAAAATGATAAAGTGAAAAATATTGGTGTAAGTAATTTTAATGTTGAACATTTAGAAGCATTATTAGCGCAAGTTTCAATTAAACCAGTAATAAATCAAGTAGAATTCCATCCATATTTATTACAATCTTCTTTAAATAGATATCTGGAAGTTCAAAATATTCATATGGAGTCTTGGTCACCATTAATGAATGCACAAATTTTGGAAGATGAAACAGTAAACGAAGTAGCAAATGAAGTAGGAAAATCACCGGCTCAAGTAATCATTAGATGGAATATTGAACATGGTGTTGTAGTAATCCCAAAATCGGTTACTCCTTCTAGAATAGAAGAGAATATTGATGTATTTGATTTCGCTTTAACAGCTGAACAAATAGAAAAATTAGATAACCTCAATGAAGAACGTAGAATTGGACCAGATCCTGCAAAATACAGTGGTCATTAAAAAATTTTATAAAACGCTATTTTTAGTAAAATAACAATAATTAAATTAGTGAGTTAGTGATACATAATCATTAGCTTTGATTTAATTATGTATATGTTATAGATTTACAAGTCTAATGAACTTGTCATTATTATATATGAATAATTTTAAATGAAAGCAAAAAGCCATAAACTCAATTTAATGAATTTATGGCTTTTTATAATGAACTTTTAAGATTGCACTTTATAATATGTAACCTAATAAACAGGCTAAAAAGGAAACACCATATTGGAGTGCAGAATAAGTAATGAAATAAACAAATTTCTTTTTAATCATTAATAGTTGGACGAGTTCAGATGATAAAGTAGAAAAGGTAGTAAGACCGCCTAAAATACCAACTATTAAAAAGGGTTCAATCCAATCTAACTTGAGCAGCGAGCCTAATAAGAGTCCAATGATAAAACTACCACCTATGTTAACGATAGGCGTTGCAACTGGTAATTTACTATTGAATTTGTGATTACAAAAATTAGTGATAAATCCTCGGATGACTGCACCTATGCCACCGCCCAACATGATTAGTAAACAGTTAATCATGAGCTGCTTCCCCCAATCTAACACCGATATAACATAAGAAAATTCCTAAAACATAGCTACTTAGCGCATAAAAAGTAAGGGATAAATAAGCTTGTTGCTCAAATAGATGTATAAGTTCAAATTGAAATGTCGAAAAGGTAGTCATTGCACCCAATAGACCTGTAGTAATACCTTTTTTTAAAAGTGGGTTATTCTTATAATATTCTATAGTCAGTGTCCCTAGAAAACCCATTAAAAAAGCACCTAAAATATTAGCGATAAATGTGCCAATAGGAAAAGCAGAATTAACACTGATAAATGAAAACAAGTATCTTAGTAGCGCACCGACAGCGCCTCCTACAAAAATATATAAATATTGCATTTTTAGCATGCTTCCTTTCTAAAAACCAGGACAAGTTTTAGCAACATCGCGTTGCTATTAATTCTTATTTATTGTTAGCATAATATCAAGTATAAATAGAAATATAGAATATATTTTAAATTGAAATCGTTCAGAACTGCTTAGGTTTAGGCATAATTTTTAAAAATCAAAGATTCGCTTTGACCACAATAAATAGAGGCCAAGACATACATCGTTGTCCCAGCCCCCCTTAATTAGAATATTATGCCAAATGTTGATAGAGAAGCAATAATATGAATAACAATTACAACTAATATAACGTATGGTAATATTTTGCTTGCTTTTCGTATCCAATCTGACTCTTCGTGTAGATGTTTGATTGATTTATCAGCAAAAATAATGGAAATTATTAAAATAATAGCATTTATAATACTACAAACAAATATTAATTTTATCATCGAATTAAAATGCATGTTTAATAGAGGGTTTCTTGTATTAAAATAAAAACTAACAATAACCAATAAACTAGATAAATAAAAATAAAGTTTTGAACGTGCCATTTGTACCTCCTAATGCAATTCATTTAACTATAATACCATAAATTTACAAAAAACTAATGAAATTCATGTTTATATAGTATATTAACATATTGATTATATGCTCCTGTACCAATAGTCAATATATATAATAAAAGTTTAATTTTACTGTAAAAATATTCTGATTTTAAGCAAAAGATTAGAAATAATGCTTTGTAAGTGGTATAACTAAGTTGTATGGTTAATAACCGTTATCAAATAATTCTTTGTTGAATTATTTAATTAAGTCAGGAGGAATAAGTAATGGCAAAATTAAATGTTGAAGTATTTGCGGATGGTGCAGATATTGAAGAAATGAAAGCAGCTTATAAAAATAAACAGGTTGATGGTTTTACTACTAACCCAAGTTTAATGGCAAAAGCAGGTGTAACTGATTATAAAGCTTTCGCTGAAGAAGCTGTTCGCGAGATTCCTGATGCTTCTATCTCATTTGAAGTATTTGCAGATGATTTAGAAACTATGGCAAAAGAAGCTGAAATTTTAAAACAATATGGTAGTAACGTATTTGTTAAAATTCCAGTTGTAAACACAAAAGGTGAATCAACTATTTCTCTAATTAAAAAATTATCAGCAGAAAATGTTCGTTTAAACGTGACTGCTGTTTATACTTTAGATCAAGTTAAAGAAATTACAGATGCTGTAACTGAAGGTGTTCCAACTTATGTATCAGTATTTGCTGGCCGTATTGCAGATACAGGAGTTGACCCAATTCCTATGATGAAAGAAGCTGCTGAAATTACACATAGTAAAGACGGCGTGAAATTATTATGGGCTAGTTGCCGTGAAGTAATTAATGTTATACAAGCTGATGAAGTTGGCGCTGATATTATCACATGTCCAGCAGATGTTGTTAAAAAAGTAAACAACAACCTTGGCCGTGACATTAATGAACTCTCAGTTGATACAGTTAAAGGATTTGCAAAAGATATCCAAAGTTCAGGCTTATCAATTCTTTAATCGTAAAAGTAAATTGAGTTTTATTTTTAATTTAAAATAGTGAAAAAAACCGGGGCATTTATTAATGTCTCGGTCTTTTTTATACATTAAAAATATAAAATTTTGAAATATATCTGATATACTGTATATTATAAATTTTCTAGCTAATTCACTCCTTGTTCAATGTTATGATGCATGCAATGATTAGCTAGTTAGGAGTGAAGTAATGAAGTTACAGCCACCTAATATTAATGGTTATTTAGAGAAGAAAGATTTAACAGATGTATTTGATGAAGTTGATGATCTAATAGAATTAGCAGAAATCTCAAATTCATCATTGGAAGGAAAAGTATTAGATAGGTTGTTAATATATGAATCAACTATCAAAGATTGTAGTTTTGCTAATTCAGATTTGGGGCGCGCTGATTTTACAGATGTTGTATTTGAAAACTGTGATTTTTCAAATTCTAAGATGGATTATGGAACTATTCATAGAGTATCTTTTAAAAATTGTAGAATGACAGGAACATTATTCAAAAACATGAGATTAAGCCATATTACATTTGAAGAAGTAAAAGCAAATTTTATAAATTTAGTAGAATCGAAAATTGATACATTTAGAATCAATACAAGTGACCTAGAAAATGCTGAATTTCATAATACTTTGCTTAAAAACGTGGAATTTTTAAAATCTAATCTAAATAATATGTCAATCTACCAAACGTCATTAAAAAGTTGTGACATAAGTAAATCATTTTTTGGACATATCACTGTTGGAAAAGATGATTTAATAGGGTGTAAAGTATCGAGTGAACAAGCTATTCAAATTGCTAAATTAATCGGTATTATTGTCGTTGACTAAGTATAAAGAAATAAAATAGTAGTAATACATATTTATTCTAAAAACCGTCAAATTTAATTGAATCACTGTGATAATTGATTTATCATTTAAGAAAGTAACTGAAGTGATGTGAATGTGATAAAGGAGAACATTTCAAATGAAAGCAAATATCTTTGAGCAAAAAGTGAAAAAGCAATTATGGTTTTTAAACAAAAAAGAGAAAAATAAATTAGATGAAGTGTTATCTAAAACAGTTGATTTAAATGAAAGCGATCAATTAAAACGTCCAGTTGCATTCTCAAATCAATTTTTGAAGGAATATATTTTTAAAGAAAAAGTCGTTTCAAGTACGCAATTATTCGTATTATTATTAGGCATTTTAGGTACGTATATCGTACTTATTGGTTTGTTCTTGTTCGGTTTTTTGACAAGTTTGACTTCAGTACAATATTTCATTAAGCCAGAAGTCGAGCTATCAACAGTTACTGTTGTATTAACTTTGGTGGGAGCCTTGCTATTAGTTATAGTCAGTCTATACATGATAAAAGTAGTAACTGGATATTTCACTAAAAAATTATTGGAATATAAGCACAATAAAACTTTATAAGACTAGCTTAAAAGGTGAGAAAGTGTTAAACTTTCTTGCCATTTTTTATATACAAAAATGTATGGGGCGTCTACAGTGATAAATGTCCCGTTATTAAAATAAATTATTGTGGATGAACCTTTTGATTTTAAACCGTTAATAGTACACCCATTAATGTAATATTGTATAGGAGACCGTTGAGGCTTTACAGGGAATATTGTTGTTTGATGATTGATATAAATCGGCACTAATTTCCTTATTTTTAATATACGTTTAGACTGTTTAAGCTGAACTGTATGAGAGCGTTGGTGTTTCTCTAAAATATAGTTAATGGCTTGATTAATTGTAGAAGGGTATACAAATTGATGTGTAGTAAATTGGCAAATTGTAAGTGTTTCTGGTCCTATTGCAGTTTTAAAATATAATATTTTAGTTAGATTGGACATAAATATTTCACCTCATTTATTAAAATAATAGTTGTTATACTTGATTTTGACTCTATTTTGATAATTTTTTAATGTGGAAATTGAACAATTTAATTTTTCAGCTAACTCTTTTTGCTTATAACCTGCTAATTTTAACTGAAGCCAAAGTTGCTCTTTTTCTGATAATTGAGAAATGAAATTTTCATACAAGATTTGAGCATCATCAAAGGAGTAATTAATATTAGAAAGGTTATCTAATTCAGCTACGTCGAATGTTTCTATTGAACGATGTGAACGAAAAAGGTCAATTAAAAAGTAATTGAGACGGGCATATAAAAATGAATTCAAAGATGATTTTTGAGGATTATAAACTTTTGATAATTCCCACACTTTTATCGTGAGTAATTGCACATATTCATCATTATTGTACTTAATATTATATTTCTTTAGTAGAAAATAGATAATGTGCTTGGAATTTTTATATAATTCATTAAAGGGCATCGTTAAACTCCATCGTTGTATATACAAAAAAAATTTCCGGATAGATTTAGTTTATTGTTAAAAATAGTAAATTTCATTTGCTAAATAGTTATATAAGGTGTTAAATAGAAAGCATAAGGTAGATAAATTTAAGTTTTATAACATCAACGCGTATTCAACTTAAAGATATAGCAATTAGAGATAAATATTATCTTCGGACAATTATCAGGAGGTTTTTATGGATTACGCACATTTAAATTTAGAACATTTTTTTGCGAAACATAATGATTTAGATATAATTAAAGATAAATCAGACTTTGTTATGATTAATAATATGACAAATGAAATGATGTATCGAGATGGTGAAATAGAAGGTGCGATAGATTTAAATCGATATTATTACAAAAATAGATCTCAAGCTGCAAGTTTTATCATAATGGAATATCGTAAAAGTCAAGAGTAATGAAATTAAAATTTCATTACTTTTTTTATGAATATATGACAACAATCAGATTAAATTGTACGATTAAGTAATTAGTGTTAAACTTTATTATCAGATAGTCTCAATAGCAGTATTACATAGATTAAAGAGGCTCCATTCCTAATTATTACCTAAGAGGTGTGAACATGACGAAGCATAAAAAAGGCTCAATATTATCAATTATTGGTTTATTGATAATCTTAGGGGTAGCTGTAGTCGTTGTCTTTTCAATGATATCAGATCAAATCTTTTTTAAAGATGTGGACGAACAAGAGAAAGTTGAAAATCTAAAGGTTACTTTAGATAAAGCATCTAAAAAGCAAATTGATAACTACACAAGCCAACAAGTTTCAAGTAAAGATAATAAAAGTTGGAGAGATGCATCATCTACTGAGATAAAAGCCGCAATGAATAGTAGT
>ERZ1023255.87-NODE-87-length-16022-cov-41.058308_pt1 | contig 16022 bp, 14 predicted proteins | sample MGYA00380459_ERZ1023255 | MGnify/ENA primary metagenome ERZ1023255 (study PRJEB33173, sample SAMEA4830368) | metagenome | study: EMG produced TPA metagenomics assembly of the PRJEB25223 data set... | reverse complement strand
TATCCAAGAAAAACCTCCTAATTTATAGTTAAGAGGTTTTGTGTCAAAAACGAACATTTTTGACAACCTAATCATACATACAGAAATACTGTTTTACTAGCATCAATAATGGTTCAATTAAGGTAGACTCTAATAAGTCAATTATAGAACAATGAATTATTATTTTAAAATAAATATTATTAACAAGAAGATAGTTTTAAAATCAAAAGGTTTGTGGGTTGCGTAATATATTATGATATAATGTTAGGTATTCTGTTATTTTATTTATTTTTAAATTTCTATCAATATATTTATATAGAAATGTTCGAATTATTGGGAGGATGAAAGTGGAAATGGAAAAAAAGCTTTTAAGTATTATTGTGCCAATTTATAATGTACAAGGGTACTTACACGATTGTATAGACTCACTATTAGAACAAAATCTTGATAAGAGTCTTTATGACATTATATTAATTAATGATGGTTCTATCGATTTATCGGGAAATATAATCGATCGATACAATGAAATGTATGAAAATGTAAAAGTTTATCACTACGAAAACTCTGGACTAGGTGCTACACGTAATAAGGGTATTAATTTAGCTCAAAGTAAATATATTGCCTTTCTTGACAGCGATGATTTTGTACCCAAAAAAGCGTATGAGTCATTATTAGAATCTGCTCTGTATAATGACGCGGACATAGTTACTAGCCCTGTAGAAAGATTTGAAAACAATAAATATTCACGATCAGGTTTACATAAAAAAGTAGACTTCACCTCAAAAATAGGAACAACTTTAAAAGATACACCTAGTTTACTTTACGATACTACAAGTACAAATAAAATTTATAATGTAGAATTTTTAAAAACGAATAATTTATGCTTCCCAGAAGGCATTGTATACGAAGATATTTACTTTACAATGAGCGCCTATTCAAAAGCTAAAAAAATTAACATAATAGAAACAATCACTTATATTTGGAGAATTAGAAATGGGGAAACTATCTCCATTAGTCAAGATAGATTTAACATTAAAAGTTATCAAGACCGTATTAATACATGCTTAAGTACATTGAAATTTTTACAGGAAAATGCTGATATATTAGTATCTAAAGAGTTTGAAAAAAGAATTGTAGTATTTGATTTACCATTATTTTTTCCAGAATATCAAAATACAAATGAAGTATATACAAAAGAATTTATTAAATTAACGAATGATGCTCTCAAAAATCTTGATAATAATTTAATTAAAAATTGTGACTATAGGAAACAAGTAATTTATGAAGCTATAAAAAGAAAAGATATTGATTTGACATTAAATTATAGCCAAGATCATGCACGCACAATGACTTTAAAAGAAGATAATGGATTAAAACCAGAAGATAATTATCTTCCTGATAATTATATGAAAACAATAGACTTTAATCATAGTGAAATATTAAAAACAAAGGTGAAACATATATCTTCGAATGAAAAAGAATTCCGTATAACTACTAACATTGAATCTAATTTATTAGAACAAGTAAATTCCAAACATATTCATGCTTGCGTTTTTAATAATATTAATGAAATAGAAATTCCAATTAAACATGTTGAGTTGAGTACTTATGAACTGGTAGTTGATTTAAAAAAACTAGCACTTTTCAATCACGGCGGTCTCAATAAAATAAAATTAATATACGAATATGATAATATTTATTGTGAAAAAATATTAAGTGAGCCTGGTGACGGTAATACGAAATTTAACAAAAAAATCCAAAATATCAATTATAGAATAAATTATTCATTTGGATGGGAATTATTTATAGAAAAAGAAAATTTAGAGAATATTTTCAAAGATTTGTTTATTGAAAATAATAATTTAATTATAGATACATTGAAAATAGATAAAGATTCTGTTTTTAAATTGAAAAACTATCGGGAAGAAACTATTACAGGTTATGTCAAAAATCAACAAATCATTTTTGATTTAGCTAATATACGTAATAACGATAGATTATTTGAATTAACTGTAATAAAGAATGGTTTAAATACATATAACTATAAGTTCAAGAAAATAACAAAATACTTTAATTTTATTAAAGCAGATAATTTATATGAGTATGTATTACGTACATACAGTAACCACTCTATATCAATTAATAAAAAGGGAATTCATTCCAAAATAAAGTCAATAAATAATAGAGATGGTATGTTATTAATTGAATATATTTCCCCGTATCAAGAAAATAGTAGAAATATTACATCAAATTTAATAGTAAAATCTACCAATGGAAAAGTAATTAAACAATTCCCTAGTAGGAAAATTACTAATGATTTATTCAAAGTTGAAATCGATTTAAATACTAATGATATTAATAAATTTTTAACTTATGGTACTTATATATTTTCAGTAGATTATTATTTAGATAACAAATTATTACCCGAGTCATTATTACGTAACGAAAATAAAAATGTTAAATTTCCTTTTGAATTTAATCACTTAAATAGAAAATATGAGTTTTCATCACATAACGGACATTTAATATATTTAAAGAAAAATCAAATATTTAGTCAATTTGAAGATACTAAAAAGAAACGTGATAATATTTACAATTATTTATATCCTTTATTTAGGTTGCTCCCTAAAAATAAAAATAAAATAGTATACTACTCTTATTGGGGTGATCAATATAGTTGCAGTCCAAAAGCTATATACAAACAACTAAATCAAAAGAATAAAAAATTCAAAAATATTTGGATATTTAACGATGTTAATATGCCAGTAGATGGTAACCCGATTAAAGTAAAGAAAAACTCATTAAAATATTGGTATCACTTAGCTACTTCTAAATATTTTATTCAAAATACGAATATGCCTTTAGATTATAAAAAGCGAAATGGGCAAATTGAATTACAAACTTTTCATGGAACTTTTATGAAAACAATGGGATTTGATACGCCTGAATTTAAATTTGAAACACGTCAATATAAATTAGATGAGTTCCAAAGCAAAGTAGATAAATGGAATTACGTTTCCATACCTTCTGACTACATGGCTGAAAAAGCACAAAACGCTTTTAATACAGAGGTTAAACCTATAAATTCTGGTTTTCCTAGAAATGATTTAATATTTAAAGCTTTAAGTCGTATAGATGATATTAAAAATGATCTTGGTATTCCTAGTAATAAAAAAATCATTCTATACGCACCTACTTGGAGAGAAGGAAAATCATCAAATGTAAATTTAAATATTGATTTAATGGAAGAGAAATTAAAAGATGAATATGTATTGTTAGTAAGGGCCCATTATATGGTTAGTAGCAACATGGACATACGAAAAAATTATCCTTTTGCTGTAAATGTATCAAACTACCCTAATATCGAAGATTTATATGCTATAAGTGATATTCTCATAACTGACTATAGTTCTGTTATGTTTGACTATGCTTATCTAAAAAGACCTATCCTCTTTTATTCTTACGATTTAGAAAAATACTTATATGGTGAAAGAGGGATATATCTCAATTATGAAAATGATGTTCCTGGTCCTGTAATTAGAACGACAAAAGAGCTTATTGAAAATATTGATGATATTAAAAATATTGAAAAAATTTATAGTAATACTTATGAGACATTTTACAACAAATTTTGCCAATATGGCAGAAATGGCGACAGTGCTAATCAAGTAATCAATGAATTTATTGAAAACTAAGGAGGAATTTATTTTGAAAATATTAATAACAGGTGGTGCAGGATTTATAGGTTCACATTTAGCTGAGTACTTTACTGAACAAAATAATGAAGTTTTCGTTTTAGATAATTTAAAAACTGGTTATCGATCTAATGTATCGTTTATTGACAACGCTCATTTTATTAAAAACGATGTTACTAATAAACAATTTGTTACAGAGCTTATAAACAAGGAGCAATTTGATTATGTCATACACTTAGCTGCGGTAGTAAGTGTTGTAGAATCAATTGAAAATCCTATACTATCGCAAACAGTTAATATTGAAGCTACGTTAAATATTCTAGAGTCAAATAGACAGTATAATAAAAATTTGAAAAAATTTATATTTGCATCTTCAGCTGCCGTGTATGGTAATACAGAAGGTTTACCAAAAAAATTAGAAACCTTTATAGACCCAGAATCTCCGTACGCTATCGAAAAATACGCTGCCGAACAATATACTAAACTGTACAATAAATTATATGGTATACCTACGACTTCATTAAGATTTTTCAATATATATGGTGCAAGACAAGATCCTAGCTCGCCATATTCAGGTGTATTATCAATTATGAATGAAAAGTTCCAAAACGATGAAACTTTCACCTTTTTCGGTGACGGAGAACAAACTAGAGATTTTGTTTATGTAAAAGATTTAGTACAAGCTGTTTCTATAATACTCAATAATGAAAGTTCTAATGGAAAAATCTATAATTTGGGGAATGGCAATCAAATATCTTTATTACAAATATTCAATACTTTTGAAAAGTTATATAAAAAAACAATTAATCATCGTTTTTCTGATCCAAGAAGTGGAGATATTAAACATTCTTATGCCCAAATTGAAGAATTAACTTCCTTAGGATATGAGCCAAAATATAGTGTTGAAGATGGTTTAGCAGCTTATGTAAATTATACTAACCATTTATAAAAATTTAAAAAAGGGTTGTTAAAATTGAAAGGGAAATTAAAAAAAATTATTTTTAATCAAGCTAAAAGGAAAATTAAATTCTTTACTGCGCCATTAAGAATTAAATTAAGAAGTAAATATACTCGTAATATTATGTATTACGCTAAATTATATAAAAATATAAACGTTGATGAAAATTATATATTATATCAAGTAAGAGACGGTCAAAGTATGACAGATAGTCCTTATGCAATTTTTAAACATTTACTTAATGATAAATCATATAAAAATTTCAAACATATATGGGTAGTATCTAACAATTCAAAGAAAAAATCGTATTCTAAGTTATATAATCAATCAAACAACGTTAAGTTCATTGTAAAGGAAAGTAAGGATTATCTTTTTTACTTAACTAAATGCAAATATTTAATTAATAATGCTACATTCCCAAACTATTTTACCAAAAAACAAAACCAAATTTATGTAAATACATGGCATGGCACACCGCTAAAATTTATGGGATTAGATATAAAAAACAATTTAGTAGAATCTCAAAATACAATTAGAAATTTCCTGAGTTCTGATTATATTATTACACCAAATAGACATACTAGTGAGGTATTTAAAAATGCATTTAAATTGGGAGGCTTAATAGATAACTCTATCCTTGAAATAGGTTATCCTAGAATTGATGCAACGCTAAAATCCAATAAAAATGAAGTGCTCAAAAAACTTAATAAACAAGGTATTAATGTTGATGATTCTCCTATATTACTATTCTCTCCGACATGGCGTGGCCGATTTGTCAGTAATCCTGAAGATAACATTGAAGATACGGTGGAGATTATAGAACGATTAAATGAAGAAACAAATTATCAAGTTATTTTGAAAGTACACCCTTTTATTTATCATAAAGCAAAGTATAATAAAAAACTAAAACCTTATTTAATTGATGATGACTTTGAAACTAATGAATTATTAGGCATTATAGATATACTTGTAACTGATTATTCAAGTATCTTTTTCGACTATTTAGTAACTGATAAACCAATCATCTTTTATACGCCTGATTTTGAAACGTATGAGCAAGATAGAGGGTTATATTTATCCGTAAATTCATTACCTGGGCCTTCAGTACATACAGTAACTGAACTAATCCAAACTATAAAAAACAAAGATAATATTTTATCTGCATATCGAGATAACTATACTGATTATAAAGAAAAATACACTAGTCTAAATACAGAAAATGTCACTGGAAAATTAGTTAATTATATATTTGGGGAAAAACCTTCGTCTACTCCAAAATTAAAAAAAGAAAAAAAGACTATATTAATTTATCCTGGTGGCATGAAGCCAAATGGTATTACTACATCGTTAACGAATCTTTTAGAATGTATTGATTATAATACATATGATGTAACAATTTTCTTAGGGAAAACTAATAATACAGAGATATTAGATAACTTATATTCTATTAATAGTAATGTTAGGATTATATTAAGAAATGGACCATTGTTATCAACTACTAAAGAATATTATCGAAATATATTAGTTAAAAATCGAGGGATTAAAACTAAAATAGAGAAAATTATTTATCCAGATGAATTATATGAACGGGAATTTAGAAAGATATTTGGAAACGCCGTATTTGATTATGCAATTGATTTTAGTGGCTACGCAATGTTTTGGTCATCATTAGTATTAGCAAGTGATGCTAAAAGGAAATTAATATACTTACACAGTGATATGAAAATGGATATGGAGCGAACTGTAAATGGCATAAGACCTCACTATACAAATGTAAAAGGTACTATTTCAATGTACCCTTACTTTGATAAACTAGTTAACGTGTCCGAAGTAACTAAACAAGAAAATATTAATAAACTTAGTAAAAGATCAACTAATCAAAAATTCCAATCTTCCAATAATACGATTAACTTACCTAAAATACGCAAACTAATGAATGACGACAATGACATATTTATAAAAAATGACGAACGTGTCTTAGTGCGTCAATTAGACAAACAAATATCGAGTGTTCCTTTTTCTAAAAAAGATTATAAAGTTATGACTATGGGCCGTTTGTCTCCAGAAAAAGGATTTGATAATTTAATAAAAGCTTTTGAAATAGTAGTAAAACAACATCCCACAGCCAAACTATATATATTAGGCGATGGGCCACTCATGAGCCAATTAAGTAATCTTATAACTACTTTAAAACTAGAAGATAATATATTTTTAATGGGACAAAAGAGAAATCCATTTTTCATTATGAAAGAATGTGACTTATTTGTTCTTCCTTCATACTACGAAGGACAATCTATGGTTTTATTAGAGGCTCTAACTATTGGTATTAATATATTGGCTTCTAATATAGTCGCAAATAAATATGTATTAGACTATGGTAAATATGGCATGCTCTGCGATAATGACTATGCTTCATTAGCTAACAATATAATAGAATTTATTAATGGGAAAACTAAAGAATTCGACAAATTTAATGCTGAAAAATATAATAAGACCGCTATTAATCAATTTTATGATATGTTACTCAACTAATAAAAATGACAGATGTTTTAATATCTGTCATTTCTTTTATAAATTAAAGAAAGGGCGTTATTGCATGAAAATTTCAAGTGATTCACAAAAATTTATAATTGAGAACCTACAAGAAAATAAATTGTTAATTTATTCAGAAACTGATGTTTTATCTTTTGAAAAAGAGCATGGAATATTTAATATTTCTTCAGAAAAATTATTAGGTTTCTATCAAATTGACAACTCTCCGTTACATATTTTAGATGGAAACGGAAGCCCCATTGATGTAAGTCAAATTGAAGATGAAATTAATTTTAGTAATAATACATATTTAAGTATTGATGGAAAAAATTATTATATTTATATTGATAAACATAATTTATTGACGCTAGTTTTTAATAAAAAACCTTCTTTGTTTAATTTTTACAATAAAGATTGCGAAATTATTAATATTAGTACAAATAATAAAGAATTCACTATCAATTTCACTTGTAAATATTTTAAACCTACATCTGTAAATGTATTTATTAAAGATAGAAATCATGTTTTTGAAATACCTTTAAAAGCAAGTTCCTTCAAAGTGTCGACATTAAAGCGAAACACTTTCCAAGTACAAGCTAATTTCATAATCAAGAAAAACGCTATAAGAAGTTTAATTAGTAATGATAAGAATCTCAATAATTATAATGTAGAATCTTATGATCTCCACTTTAATTATGATATAAAAGAAATGTCTTTATCTGAATATCCACCTAGGATAAAAGTACCTAATGCTAACTATTTTAGTGAAAAAGATGAGGTATGGGGTGGATTTGAAAATAAAATGTGTTTATTTAAGCTATACAGCACTAAACACGGGAATTTATCAACGAGGATTTTCATAGTCCCAAAACTAACTTATTTATACTATCTAAAAATGAAAAAGAATAATTTAGAAACTAAAATTAATAAACCAATCATAATCATAGTTGAATATCCTGAAAAAGCTCAAGATAATGGTTTTATCTTCTTTCAATTTCTTATCAACAATTATGATGATAGATTCGATGTATATTATTTACTATCAGACTATAGTTCAGATATTATAAACCTTAAAGGTTATGAAGATAACATTATACAATATCAGTCTTTAAATCATATCAAACTTTTTGAAAGTGCTACAGTTATAGTCCATACGCACACTCCTAATTATGTATTACCTTTCTTAACCAACTTTTTAGAAGAAAAAGTTAAATCTAAAAACAAATTGTTTTTGCAACATGGCGTCATAGCTTCTAAAGATGTGAGTGGGATATATGGACGGACACAAAATAATGAATTTACAAATTTATTTGTAGTATCTTCAGAAAGAGAAAAATATGAAGTGATTGAAAAGTATAACTATACAGAACAAAATACTATTCTTACAGGACTTCCAAGATTTGATAATATTATTATGGATAGAAAAACATCAAAATTAACTAAAAATCATATTCTGATAATGCCAACTTGGCGTAAAGGTCTAGATCAGTATACAGATGAACAATTTAAAAATACTTGTTTTTTTAAAACATACAATCAATTATTGCAAAATGAAATGTTAGTAAACTTTATAACTGAAAATAACATTAAAATTAGTTTTTATTTACATCGAAATTTTCAAAAGTTCTCACATTTATTTTGTGATAAGTACGTAAAAGTTTTATATGAAGGTCAATATAGTGTGAGTTCTTTATTAAAAGATAATGACTTACTCATAACAGATTATTCCAGTGTTGGCTTTGATTTTGCGTTAATGCATAAAAAAGTGATTTACTACAGACCGTCTGCATTGGTAAGTAATGAAATGTTAGAAGAAAACAAGAGTTTGTTACCAGGAGATATAGTAGAAAATGAGAAGGACTTAATAGAAGAATTACACTATTTCGAAATGAAAAAGAGATATAAAGAACATATGAAAGATATATATATATATGAAGATACTAAAGCTTGTCAACGAATCGCTAAAAAGATGATAAAAGTATTTAACTTATAATAAATAGCTTTATTGGTGTCATCTATGAGACCAATAAAGCTATTTATTGTTTATTTTTGAAGTTGGTAATTATTAATTATCATTGGTTGCAGTGTATTTCTTCCAACAACAATCCTCACATATGGTATGAAAGATAAAATAATTGCTAAACCAATACAAAAACCAAGGGTGAAAATAGTGGTTAAAACAAAGAACAATATTGGCTGTGTCACGAAGACCGCTAATGATTTTGAAATATAATCTACTATAATTTGATGAGATAAGTAAATAAAGAATGAAATTTCACTAATTAAAAGAATGAAATTTAGATTAAATTTACTTAACGCTTTTGCAAAATATACGATAAATACAAAAGACACCGATGAAAATAATAACAAATCAAAGCGATTAGATTCGTTTAGGTATACGTTTAAGTAAAAGAAATTAAATGCCATATAAAAAATGGATAAAAACCAAATTAATAAAAACCAATATATCTTATTTTTAAAGAATGAAATGATAGTTTCATAGTATTTTCCAAAATAAAAGCCAACTACAAAGTAAAAAAGCCAATAAAAAATGATAGTTCTATTAAAAAATGGATAATATTTATCCCATAAATCTAGGTAAGTCGGATTATAATACATTAGAAAAGAGTGAGCAAAACTAATTAAAAATGACGATAAGAGTAAATATATTGGGTTAGATTTACTTAAAATTTTATAAAATAAAGCATGTAAAATATAAAACTGAAATATAACTAAAACAAACCATCCAAAAAATTTACCTTGTATGACAATACCAAAAAAAATCTCCCAAAAGGAACTATTAGTTGATTCATCAATAAATAATTTAAAAGTAACAAAAAAACCAAAGAATAAATAAGGTACTAATATGTATTTAACGCGCTTTATAAAAAAATTCTTTGGTGTATAAGTAGAATAACGCATGCCCAACAAAGTTTCAGATAATATAATGAAACACGGTGTAGCAAACAGTAGTACTATTTGTAAAAAACTATAGCCCATTTTTTGAACATGCGAAATATGATGATCATTTAAAAATCCTGTCATGACATGTACGATTACAATAACTATACAGAATATCGCTCTAGCATATGTAAGTTCTAATTTTTTTTCCAAAATAACAGTTCCTCCCAAATCTTTTGTTTAAATATTATAATCAATATAATATTTAAACAACTGTTGCTAAAACATTTAGTTAAGCATATATAATAATTATATATGAGTTAATTATGAAATAATAGCACCTAAATTTACACTTTATAATTACATTGTTTGGTTACTTAGGATTAATTAATTTTAAATAACAATTTTGAATTCATTTATTTAAAAAACAAATATTCTTCCTTTATACTCTGATTAGTATTCTTCGATTTCCTTATAATTGCCTTTTTTATTTGTTGTTTGCTTTTCCTCTCATTGTTGGTTAGAAATTTTAGGTTCTTCAATAAAATTTGCTTCTTGTACATAAATATTTTTTCTATTCCTAATCGATGTTTCAAAAGAATAATTAAGCTTTCTTTTTCTAACTAATTCTTTATTTTTTGAATCTTCTTCTTCCTTTCTAAAGATAATATTTGTTGATTTTCCAATAGTTCATTCAGTGCATTAACATTGCTACTTAACTGATTTATTAAATTCTCAATATATTTCTCATCATTTTTATATCCATTCAAATTAATATATTCCGCATCTTCTAGTACATACTGTAAGAAATTCTTAAACGTATCAATATAAGTTTTATAATGTTCACATTGTGCTTTTAAAAGCTCAACATCTTCTTTGGGTATGCTTTTCTCTAAAGTCGTTTCAAGTGTTTGTTTTTCTTTTTTCGATTGTTCAGTATACTCATCTATGTTATAGACAAACGTAGGTTTGATAAGATTGCCCAATGCCGCAAGCCGGGTATAAGCTGTTGGATTTAAATCTCTATCTTCTGCTAATGCTTTTACTTTTTTATATTCTTCTTCAGTCAAATTGATATTGATTGTTTTAGCTTTTCTATGACTTTTATTGGTCATTTTTGACTCCTCCATAAATAAGTAATTACTTATTTATTCATCCGATAATATGGTTAGTAATCACTCAGTATTTTTACAAAAAATAAACTAAGCAAATACTCATCTTTTTTAACAAGTTATTAACTTAGTAATTACTAATAAACTATAGAATGAAATATTGATTGATTTAGAAGGGAAACAGGGAATCCCTTGGGCCCCAAAGGATAGAAGCATTGCTATTTCCCAAAGAAAATTCCATGTAAAATTTCATGTATTCCTTTGTGTCCGTCATTAAATACGATTCATAAATACTGTAATATCAGCATTTATATCTTTTATGTATAAGTTTAGAGAACCCCGGCTATGCTGGGTGCCATGGCAATGGCATTGTTCCTCCTTATCCTGTTATACCAGACTCCTTTAGGGAGTCTGGTAATAAATTAATAGGTTATTATAGCTAAAGAAATTTTTACCATAATGAACATTAATCTGAGGTAATAAGAATACAAGATCATCTTTAACTTTGATTTAATAAATGAATAAGCCTAATTTATTACTACATTACTAAGCAATCGCTCACTAAAAAAAGAGTATTCTACATTAAGAATAGAATACTCTTTGAGAATTTTAGATTACATTTATCTTTTAAAATATCTTTAAATTGAGTTTCCTTTTCAAATACCTTTTCTATTTCGTTTTTCTTTTAATTTATTATATTGCTTAATATGTCTTTTAGCTAAATTAATAGTTAAAGATACTTTCCCTTCATATATTTTTATGTCTGAATGTATTATGAAAGTATTTATAATAATTGCTAAAATTAATATACTTAAATTTACATACCAAACATTATATTGAGTATCATCAAAATTATAAATCAATACAATCGAAGTTAAAGGAATTACTAACCAACTGAATATTGATAACCACCTAAATATAACTGTTTCTTTAGATTTTTTTTCATAGTCTAATTTTTCTATATATTTCAGCTTTCCATCAACTTTTGAATTTTCATTTACTATTCTGTTACTTATAATTGGTAATTGTTCTTTCAAAATACTAAGAACATTTTAATGATGCTTACGAACTTGTAAGCTATTTGTTGCTATAGTATAAGCGTGTCTTGATTTATAATTTAATTTTAATAGTAGGAAGATGATTGATGTATATGAAATTATTATAATCCAAATCATTGTTACTGATTTTATATCTTCGTTATCTGAATTTGGTTTAAAATATAAAAGAATCATTATTATAAGTGTTAGAATTGGTAATGTTAAAATTGAGTTAATACACTTAAACCTAGACTTCTCAATACAATCTTCATATTATCATCACCTTGATAAAAGGTTTTTACTAGCTTTATACATAAAGGCACAACAGCAATAAATGCTGGTACTAGTTTCACTAGTATATCTATTGCAAACATTTCTCTCATCCTTTTAAAATAAATCATTAATTTTGCTTTATTGACCTTTAGTCTTGAAATTTTAACAATACTAAAACTTGTTAAAACCAAATTATGGAGTTCAAAAACAAGCTCCATTTAGTGAATAACGAAAATAAATGGAGTGATTATATGAGTTTAACCATTTTTCTTTATTCAATTTTAGCAAATTTATTAGCACATTATATCTACGAAAAATCGTTCGTTTAGAAAGAAGTATTAGTATTTTATATAATCTACGCTCATATTCAATAACTGAAGTTGATATGACTTGTGGTTTTTCAACCACAAGCTATTTTATTCAAGTATTTAAAAATAAATATGGTATTACTCCAAAGCAGTTTCAAAAAAATATTCATTTATATAATTGATAATTATATAAATGAATATTAATTTCACAGTTTATAATTATCTATTAACATAACCGATGATTATCAGAAGTTCTAGCATAAAAAAGCACTACAAGTTCATGAGCTTGTAGCGCTTTTTATTGTGTTAATTACCAAACAACCGACTCCAGAAACCTTTTTTAGGTGGTTTTTCTTCCTTATCTTCGTATTCATTATCTATTTCTTCGAATTGTTTATCGTCTATTGTGGATGGTTCTTCATTTAGGTTTTCATTCTCTTTCTCTTCAGGTATATCTTTATGCTGCACCTCTGTAGGCTGTTCCCATTCTTGTTGTTGATCAGTATCTTTAGACTCTCCAGTAAATGTTGCTTCTTGTACATTAACATTTTGTCTCTCATTAACAGACGTATCAAAAGAATAATTAAGTCGTCTTTCTTCCTCTAATTGATCTTCTAATTTTTTAATCTTTTTATTACTTTCTAATGCTAATACTTGTTGATTTTCAAGCAATTTCGACCTTTCTTGCAACTCTTTTCTGTAAAATTCAATTGTTGTTTCATGACGACTTTCTTGCTTTTCAATTTGATTATTCAAAGTATCAATCTGGTTTTTAAGAATCTCCACTATTTGAGCATCAGTTTTAGATTCAACGTCAATATTATCTGGGTCTTTTTTTTGTTTACTTTCAGCAACATTTTCAAATCCATATTTCTTCTTATTTTCATTTACTCTTTGAACTATTTTTTCTATGTCGCTATCTTCTTTAATAAACGAAGTGTTTTCCTGTTTTATTGTTTCTATATTCAATCTTTTAATATTATTAAAAATTGTTTGCTTACTAACTTCTAATTCTTCACTCAAAGCTTTCACGCTTCTCATATCATCAACCCTTTATAAAATGTTTATCAACCCTTTATAAAACAGTATAAACTCATAAAACTTGATAATAAAGTAATTACAATATTAAAAACGGTTCCCGTCAATCGTTTCATCAAAGGTTTATAAAGGGTTGATGGTTTTTATCAAAGGTTTACAAACCCTTTATAAACCTTTGATAAGTCTGTATTTTCCCTTTTATAAGGTTGTTCAAAGTGATATAATAACCTTAACATGACAAAACCCCGACTACTGGTAATAGTCGGGGTTTGGTGATAAAACGTTGCAGCACGTTTATAAATCTTTTGATATCTGTATTATATACAACTATATCATCAAAGTGCAAGCAGAAAATTTATGTGTTCTTGTAATGTTTTATTACCTCTATCCAAAACTTTAATAGGAAAGGGGTTTTTATTATGCCTAGAAAAAATATAAAAAATCAAGCCAATCAAAATTTCTATATGCTACATAAAGTTTTATTTATAAACGAAAAATATAAAAAGCTAAGTGATAGTGCTAAAGTTACCTATGCAATTCTTAATGATAGAGTTAGTTTATCTATTAAAAATAATTGGATAGATCAAAATGGAGATATATACTTTATTTTTACTAATGAAAATCTTCAAGAAGTGTTAGATAAAAGTAAAAATACAATAACTAAAATAAAAAAAGAGTTACAAGAGGTTGGTTTACTGGAACAAGTTAAAACCGGGTTTAATCGACCGAACAAACTATATCTTCATGAAATAGAAACGAATATAACTATTGAAAAAGAAATACAAAATAGTACTTCGAACGATGACGAATCGAGTAATATCAAGGACTCCCAAATAATGGGACTCCAGAATCCCAAACAACGGGACTCCAGAATCCCAAATGATGGGACTCCAGAATCCCAAAACTTAGACCCTAATGATACTGAATTTAGTAATACTGATTATATAGAGACTGAGAACAATGATACGAATGATTTGAATGATACATCTAACAATATGTCTACAAATGCTCATTCGAATCATACAAATCATCAACAAACTGAATTTAATAATGATGCCTTAAAATTCCAAGTGCTTGAAGAATTGCCACAACAAATCAAAGATTACTTAAGTAATTTTGAAATTAGAGAAATTCGTATTATTAAAAGTGTTTTACTTAAAGGAAAAAAATCATTTAATAATGCTCATGATACATATTACCGTTTAGAAGACGTGGAGTTCGAACTTATCAGTGTCTTAAAACGATTTAAAGCGATGTTGCTACAGAAAAATGAAACGGTTGAAGCTATGCAGGGTTATTTGATGCAATCGATTAAAGCTGAGCTTGAAGAAATACATGCACTGTATATGCGCCGTCAAAACATGACTAAGTACAATATCTTTAACGAATAATTCAAATGATCTTACAGCAATCAAAGAAACCTCAAAATATTCGGTTAAGTCATCTGATTTTTTAACTGATGATGATGAAAGAAATCAAGAAATCGTGAATGATTTGGAAAAAGGTTTATACCGAAAACGTATGTTGAGTTATGGTGGATTGCTTAAACAAAAACATAAAATTTTAAATTTAGACGATGCCGAAGATGGCAATTTAATTAATACAAGTGACGAAGATAAAACAACAGACGAAGAAGAAAAAGCACATTCAATTACGGCAATTTGGAATTTTGAAAAACAAAATTATTACTTAAAAGATTTGAAACGTTAGCTTAAAAGCTAGCGTTTTTTTATGTATTTTTGCCCCTGCGGGAACTATAGCGTTCAACCAGTATGGTTGCCCAGTTTTTACGCAAAAAATAATTTTGTGCGTAAATGGGCAGTGTCTAAAAAATTAGTCACTGGTTTTGCTCAAATTTTAGTTGGTGTAATTAAAATATATTTATTTGGCTCATATTTGCGTTTTAAGAGCTTATATACGTTTTTAGGTATAAAACTATATGATTTACCCCTGAATCTTTAAAATGCCCCTTTAAAATTCAAAATAAAGGCATTTATAATTTAAATAGTTCTTGTGCTAAAGTTTGTTAAAAAAGGAGACTTTTTATGGCATTTTGGATTTCGTTTATAGGTATGTGGTTTTGTATTGGAATGGCATTTCTTGTTATCAAAGTGAGTAAAAATAAAAAGTAGAGCACGCATTTATGCCGAGAAAATTTATTGATGTTGAGAAGAACCCTTAACTAAACT
>ERZ1023255.86-NODE-86-length-16651-cov-15.455712_pt1 | contig 16651 bp, 16 predicted proteins | sample MGYA00380459_ERZ1023255 | MGnify/ENA primary metagenome ERZ1023255 (study PRJEB33173, sample SAMEA4830368) | metagenome | study: EMG produced TPA metagenomics assembly of the PRJEB25223 data set... | reverse complement strand
CACCTATTAATTTAACCATTAAGACTGGTCTATTATATTCTCTAGCTAACTTCATTGCCACTAGACCATTCAATCCATTGTGTTCAATAATCTCACTTGTATTAACGATTAGTATTTTATGTTTGTCAGAACTCTTATCCTTAATCTTTTCCTTTATTCTTTCCATTACTTCGTCTTCTCTTTTAGTTTTCTATAAATCTTTTTATATTGAATATCATTGATAAACAATAAATCCAGAGCAATCATAATTAGTCCAAATGTTAATTATCGATTAACTATACATTCAGACCAAGATTGGCATTATCAAAATGCGAAATACGTAAATATTATAAAAGAAAATAAAGTATTCCAAAGCAAGTCAAGAAAGGGAAATTATCTCGATAATTCAGTTATGGAAAACTTCTTTGGATTATTAAAGCAAGAAATGTTTTATGGAGAAAGGTTTGATCATTTTTATCAACTGGAGCAAGCTAACCAAAACTATATTATTTTTTATAATAATGAAAGAATTAAATCAATATTCAAAGGCCTGTCTACTAAAAAATTCAGGTAACAAAACTTTGAAATATTACACTAAACCAAAGTACAACTTTTTGGGTTCAGTACATAATGTTTCGTCCTCTTAAATTATCATTCTAAACTATTTAAATTCATTCTTTTTTGCATTTTCTATTAACAAATTCAATCTTCAATTGATATATTTATTTGCTTATATTAAGTTGATAAATAAAATTTTACTTTTTTATTATATTAAATAGACATTTGAGAATAAAATTAGTACATTTAAGAACTATACACCTACTCAATTATCACGACTGATATAGTTTATTTAGCAAATTAAGGAGGAACATATATGAAGAAAAATACGAAAGTTTTAGGTACAGTATTTGCATCAATATTTACATTATCCCTAGCGGTTTCTCCAGTTTCTCAAGCGAACGAAGAGGTTAGTAATTCATCGCAACAAGACTTGAAAACTAATAATATTCCTAGTGATGCTCAAAAAGAAGGAGATCACTACGTTAAATATATTGGTGACCAAGAATTAAAAACAGAAATGGGAAAGCAAGGTCTCGATACTAGTGGTTTTGATTCAAATACATATAATAATGGGTTTACTACAGAAGCTGCCAAAAAAGGCGGAGTAACAAAAGCTGTGTATGGTAAAGGAAAAAATTCGGATAAAGTTAATTTATATCTCTCACATGGTGCAGCAACAGGCGTTCTTAAAGCTGGAGCTTCGGGAGCAGCAGGAGCTTTAGGCGCATTAATTGGTGGAGTTTCCGGTGGATTTACAGGCTCTTTCGCTGGATACTTTGTTAATACATTCGGAGGAAAGGCAATCTCCAAAAATGGTATTATCATAAAAGGTAATGTAGATGGTACTGTTTATAACGTTGTAAGTCAATAAAAATTGAGGTGTTATACTATGACTAAAGTATTAAGTATATTAATAACTGCTATTTTATGTACAGTTTATGCCTCTATAATTATAATATTCATATCTAATAATTATTTAAGCCCAATACTTTTGGTTATTGGATTATTTATAATTATATATGGTATTAATCAACTAGAGCATAAAATATCAAATAAGAATCATTAATTTTATAAATATAATTCAAAAGACAGGAGTGTTTATCACATTCTTGTCTTTTTTAGTCTTATAAATTCGTATAAATAAATAATTTGGAAAATTATTTATTCAAACTACCCATCTCTTATAAAATAATGATTTTATTCAAACAAAAAACATATAGTCTGTTTTTACAGAATAATTTATAAAAACAATTAGCCAATAACATATTCTCTTTTACAACTATTGATTTTAATTAAAAAAAGAGGACAGAACATTATAATAATGTTTCGTCCTCTTAAATTATCTTCCTAAACTATTTAAAATCATTTATTCTTTGCGGCTAATTTTCTCTCTTCTGATTTAGATATAATTAATGCACAAGCGGCATCTCCAGTTATATTCACAGATGTTCTTGTCATATCAAGTAATCTATCGATACCTAAGATGATTCCGATTGCAGCAGGATCTAAGCCTACCGCATTTAACACCATAGCTAACATAATTAAACCGACTCCTGGAACACCAGCTGTCCCAATTGAAGCTACTACGGCGATTACGACTACCGTTATAATTTGAGTAAAAGATAAGGTTGCACCAGATATTTGAGCAATAAATATAGTAGCAACACCTTGCATGATTGCCGTACCGTCCATATTAATCGTTGCACCTAATGGTTGGACAAATGAAGCAATTTCACGTCTAACTCCCATTTTCTTTGTACATTCTAAAGAAACAGGCAAAGTTGCAGTTGAGCTTGAGGCACTAAAACCTAATGTAATAGCAGGAATAAATTCCTTATAAAACTTCAATGGACTTGATTTACCAAGAAACTTAATTGCAGAACCATAAACAACAAAGAAATGGATTGCTAAGGCTAACAATACAATAAAGAAGTACATTCCAAGTTGCTGAATTGCCCCAAATCCTGCCCCTGTAAATGCATGTGCCACCAACCCAAATGTCCCAATCGGAGCAAACACGCTCATTATCATAGTAACGATATACATTAACACTTCATTGGTTTGTTCTAAAAATTTATGTACCATCTGTGCTTTGGAACCGACCATAATAATACCAACCCCGATAAATATTGCAAATGTAATAATTTGCAGCATATTTTCTTCGGTCATTGCCTGCAATGGATTTTTAGGAAACAAATTAATAAGTGTTTGATCAAATGTTTGCTTTGCAGCTGAATCTTGCGCACTATTTTCTTTATTCAGTGTTTGTTGATAACTCGATACATCGTCACTATTTAAAAGATCAGATTTACCTGCACCGGGTTGTAATACCAGTGCCAAAGTAAGACCAATAATAATTGCAATTGCAGTCGTAGTTAAAAAGAAGGTAATTGTCTTGAGTCCAATTCCTCCCAATAATTTAGGATCCCCAACACCTACTACACCCAATACAATAGATACAAATACTACTGGTACTACAAGCATAAAGATTAAATTCAAGAAAATTTGTCCAATAACATTAAATAGGTATTTATCTACATTCTCTACAAAGGCTGAGCCTGCAAAAATATTAAAAATAGAACCAATTGCGATACCTAATATTAATGCTATGACAATCTTTAATGAAAGATTTTTTGTTTTCATAGCAACATCCCCTTTTGAGTATTAACTTTATTATATAGTATTTTTATATATTTTAAAGTAATTTTTCAAAATACTAAGAAAATTGCTACTTCATAGTATATTTTTAAATAAAATACGTTTTTTATATTAGGTTGTTCTGCATCGCATAAATAGCGGCTTGTGTACGATCCGTTACTTGCAATTTATTAAAAATATGGCTTACATGTGTTTTTATTGTTTTTTCCGATACAAATAGAGTCTCTGCAATTTCCTTATTAGTCTTACCTTTCACCATTTCTGCTAAAACTTCTGCCTCACGTTTAGATAATTTATTTGTAAAATGCGGCTTTTTACTAACAGCTTCTATAACATTTTGAGCCTGTGGATGAATAATTTTTTCTCCATCCAATACTTTTTTAATCGTTTTAATTAATTGCTCCGGCTCTACGTCTTTCATTTCATACCCATCTGCTCCTTGATCAATAGCAGATATTACATGCTCATCATCCACATAACTCGTTAAGACCAAAATTTTTATTTCTGGATAGTTATTTTTTATTATCTTTGTAATTTCAATACCGTTCATTTCTGGCATGACTAAATCGAGTAATACAATATCTGGTAAATCATTACTTGATAAGTATGTTAAAAATGATTTACCATCTGAAAATCCTCCAATGACTTCTAAATCATCTACTGTGGATAATAGAAATTCTAAACCTTGTCTTACAATGTGATGGTCATCAACAAGCACGATTCGATTCATTTTAACATTCCTTTCATTATCTTATAGCGGCACTTTTATATAAATTTGAGTCCCGTTATTTTCTTCAGATGTTATATCTATGTTAGCTTTAACTGCTTTTGCTCGTTGTTTCATATTATTAATACCATGTGAATTATTATAGCTAGTTTGCTGCATATTAAAGCCAATGCCGTAATCTTTAATTTCTACATAAAAATAGTCCTGGTTTTGTGATAATTTTAATTTAATTTCTGTATCTTGAGCATGCTTTTTTGTATTATTCATACCTTCTTGGATAATTCTGTAGATATTTTCTTCAATATTACTTGGTAAATTAATTAAACCTTCAACACTAACCGTTAAATCCAATTGTAATACGTCGCTATAATTTTGAATAGCCTTAACTAGCCCTTGCTCTAATCCAACTGGTTTAAGTTGCCAAATTAAAGCACGCATTTCATTTACAGCTTGTTGACTCGTTTCTTCAATGATATTAAAGGCTTTACGGGATACTTCTTCATTAGATATACCTTGTGCAGCATGTGCCGTCAATTTTACAGAAAAAAGTAATTGATTTACTGAATCATGTAAATCACGTGCTAGTCGATTTCTTTCACTTATACGGGCTGCTTCTTTTTCTTGGTCCGTTAACGCAATACGTTTGATTGCAGACCCTATCTGAAAAGCAACAGACTCTAACAATTCTAAATCCTCTTCACTATAACTTGTCTTATAAGGCGTCGCTACATTTAGCAGACCAAACAACTCATCGCCAGAGCGCAGTGGCACGGTTGCATGATGTGTGATGCCCTCTGACTCCTCATGAAATGCACGATTTGCTAGATTAATACGTGAACAATTTATAATGTTTGATGCTTTTGTTAATTTTTTATTTTGATATGCTTGCACACACCAACAGGTTCCTTCACACATGTATTTACAATTTTGTTTAGCTAATGCACCAGGTAAATCATAATGTGCAACTAATTCATGTTGTCCATCATCATCTATAAAAAATATCCAACCGGTAGTAAATGTTGTACCTTCAATTAAATATTTCAATGCACTTTGAATCATATTATATGTTTCGGTTTCTTCATTTAAAAATTCTGCAATTTCTTTTAACAATGCAAGTCTAGTTGGTTTTTCCATTTAACCAGCCCATTTCTTTACAACTTTATATTTATTATACCTTCTCAGTTAATAATTTAAAAATCATGTTTTTTTGTATGAACGCATAATTTAATTACAAATGTAATATTTAATCTAATGAAAGTATTTATCTAATATTTTTAAACCTATGTTTATGGTATGATAATAATTGATTATCAAGGAGGATACGTATGAAATTCGAAATCCCTATTAAATATAATAATTTAACATTAAGAGAAATTTTCCAACAATTGCATCTACCTAAAAAAGATTTGCATAATTTAAACATGTCAAAAGCAATTACAATTAACGACACAACCGCTTCATTAATGACTAGAGTTAACACAGGTGACAATGTGTTTATCCCTACACCAGATGAAGTAAGTAATTATTTACCTAGTTACCGTTTTGCACAAATTTACTTTGAAGACGATGATATCGCTATAGTCATGAAGCCAAAAGGTGTTAAAACACACCCGAATGATTTAAAAGAAAGTAATACATTAATGAACCATGTTATTTATAATGTTAAAAGTGACTATGTTGAACCAATTCACCGTCTAGACCAAGAAACTGTTGGTTTATTAATCGTAGCGAAAAATCCATTGATGAAAAAAATATTAGATCGTATGTTAGAAGAAAATGAAATTGATCGTATCTATAAAGCTAATGTTCATAGTTTATTACCAATCAAACCCCAAACTATCGATATGCCGATTGGTAAAGATAAATTCCATTCTAACAAACGTAGGGTATCACCAACAGGTCAATCAGCAATCACACATATTCTTGACTCAAAAATGGTTAAAGAAGATGTCTGTGAATTAGAATTGAAATTAGATACAGGTCGTACTCACCAAATTCGTGTTCATTTAGCTGAAATTGGACATCCAGTTATAGGTGATCCATTATATGGAAACTCTACATTGAGACAACTTCAATTAAATAGTTATAAAATTGAATTCATCCATCCGCTGACCCAAGCACAAATTTCTGTCAGTCTAGATGATGAAGTCTAACCTAGCAGTAAAGTTTTAAAATTTTAAAATTACAACGTTAGTAGTTTTAAGTATTAGTTATGTTTTAGACATAACCATGTAGTTTATTACTATTCACATGTTTAAAATTTACGTAGTATCGTTTCTAAAAAATTTAAAGACATCATAATATAAAGTTACAGAGACTAACTTTATATTGTGGTGTCTTATTTATCAATTACATTTATACTATCATATCAAACTGATGCTTATACTCCATAATAATAAATTAAAACACACTATCATTTAAATGACAGTGTGTTTATTAATAAAGAATACAACTTCGGATAAATTTATGAATACTATTTAAATTATATCTACAATTACTTATTTACGTTTTATTTATTTTGGTTCAACCATATCTTCTGGTTTAATCCATTGTTCAAACTGTTCTTCTGTTACATGTCCTGATTGAATTGCAGATTCTTTTAAAGTTAAGCCTTCTTTGTGCGCTTTTTTAGCAATACTTGCTGCTTTCTCATAACCGATGTGTGGGTTTAAAGCAGTAACTAGCATAAGCGATTGGTTTAAGTAATTATCAATGTTTTCAGGAATTGGCTCTATTCCAACAGCACAATTACTATTAAATGTATCCATACCATCTGCTAATAAATATATAGATTGTAATGTATTTAATAAAATAACAGGTTTGTATACATTTAATTCAAAATTTCCTTGTGAGCTACCAATTCCTACTGCTGTATCATTCCCCATCACTTGGACAGCAACCATTGTTAACATTTCACATTGTGTAGGATTAACTTTACCCGGCATAATTGATGAACCTGGTTCATTTTCAGGTATTGAGATTTCTGCTAATCCGGCACGTGGGCCTGAAGCTAACCATCTTACATCGTTTGCAATCTTCATTAAGTCTGTCGCAAGTGCTTTTAAAGTACCATGTAATTGTACTACCTCATCATGTGCAGTTAATGCATGGAATTTATTTTCAGAAGATACAAATGGATGGCCTGTATTTTCTGCTATGAACTTAGCGACTTTATCTCCAAATTCAGGGTGTGCATTAATGCCAGTACCAACCGCAGTTCCACCTATTGCTAAATTTAAAATATGCGCTTTTGATTCATTTAATAGTGTTTCACATTTATCTAGCATATAACGCCAACCACTAATTTCTTGACCTAAACGAATCGGTGTAGCATCTTGCAAATGTGTACGCCCTATTTTAATAATATCGTTATATTGTTCTTCTTTTTGTTTAAATGTATCTCTTAAAGATTTTAATGCAGGTTCTAGTTTCGTTTCCACTTCGTTGTATAAGGCAACATGCATTGCTGTAGGGAACGTATCATTAGAACTTTGTGATTTATTGACATCATCATTAGGATGAATAGATTCATCGCTACCTTGCTCTTTTAAGTAATTGTTTGCCACAAAGCTTACAACTTCATTAACATTCATATTACTTTGGGTACCACTACCTGTTTGCCATACTACTAATGGAAAATGTTCATCTAATTCTTTATTTAATACACGGTCACATGCATAAACAATTGCATCTTTCTTGGCATCTGATAATTTTCCTAATTCGTGGTTAGCTAAAGCAGCACCTCTTTTTAATTGAGCAAATCCATAAACAACTTCAATTGGCATACGTTCTATACCAACAGGGAAGTTACGTTTACTTCTTTCTGTTTGAGCACCCCAGTATTTGTCTGCTGGTACTTCTATTTCACCGAATGTATCATGTTCAATTCTAACTGACATTTATAAATCTCCCCTTCATTAATCTTAGTTCGCTTTAAGTATAGCATTAATCATTTTAAACGGGCAATCGTATTATATAGCGTTTTCATAATAAATTCATATTTCTCAAATTACAAATATTTATTTACTCTTTCTACTTTACTTTCAATAACATAACTATTTATATATAAAAAGAAAATCCCGAATATTTCCAGGATTTTCTTCTTAAAAGTTATTGGACACTATAATTATTTTGTAATATTTACATTTTTAAACTGTTCTTTAGCAGATTGAATAATACCTATAGCAGTTAAAATTAACAATATAGCACCAATTACCATAGTTACAGGACTTATTGTGATAAGTAATCCTAAAAAGCCATCTAAATTACCATAAAAATCTCCTAATGGCTTAAACAATAAAACAGTTACAATTATGCAGCATAAAACGCTTATAATAATACCTGTTTGATTACCCTTAACAAATGTTGAAGCATTAACCTGATCCACAAGACCACGTGATAAATTAATTTGCAATTTAACAATTTTAAATAATACTGGTAAATAGATAGCACCAATTGCCATTGGGAAACCTTTAATTGATAATAGGTTAACAATTACTGCAGCTATCATAATATATTTCCATTGCTTACTTAACATATATAAATCTCCTTAAATCAATAATGTTTTAATCATACCACATTAACTTTTAACATGGCATTTCTTTTTGTAACATACACTACATTTAAATTGCAGTTATTTTATCTAATCAGAAATAGGTCAACCCTATTATAAGATTCGTGATTTTTGTTCTATTTTTCCTTTTATAGCTAAGTGTATTATCGTGTGATAACTACTATTAGCTAAAATATGTAAAATGGATTTTGAAATTGTAAAATGCTGTGCAATAACATATAAAAAACCCGAAACATTAATTAATGTTTCGGGTAGCTATTTATTAGTTATTTAGGTCAGAACGTACTTCAGAATCATGTGATTTATCTAATTTATCTTCATCATTTTCTTCTGAAATTTGTTCCATCTCTTTGCCTAATTCAACAACATCGTCAAAATCATCGACCATTTCATTCTCAGGTTCTAATGTATCATTTTGTTGATCATTTGAATTCTTATTTTTTGTCATTTGAATCACCTCACATTTGATTATGCAAAACGTGCTGTGAAATAATGTCTCACATCTTCAGGTAAACCTTCTGCAGCCGCTTCATCTAAAATTACATTTACCATGCGGTGAGCTTTTAAATCTGAAGGTTCAAAACTTGTTTTACCATTTTCTTCATAAAGTTTATGAACAACTTCTTTTTTCTCACTACCTGTAATTATTAAAATTACTTCGCGAGCTGAAAAGAGACCTTGGTTAATACTTACATCTAAATTACCTTTTGTATCAATAGAAAGTACTTGTGTAACTAACTTGCCTTTATTTTCTTTAGTTTTGATTTTATCTTTAATAAATGACTCAGTATCTTCACTAAATGATACATTATATATTTGACCTTCTGGTACGCCTAATGCTTCAAAATAAGATTTCTTATCATCATAATCTAATATATTTATTTGACTGAAATCTACCGCATTTTTATCTACATTTTTCTTCAATTCATCCAATACAGGAGCATTGTCACTAGCAAGATGTACACCTGCAATAGTTGTTGGATTATTGTTAAATTGTTTTCTTAAAATATCTGCAGCATATTCAGCTACAACTTTTTCGTTTTCTAAAACTTTAAAGTTCATTGCCATAGTAATTACACTCCTCTTTTTCTATTAAGACGGTTCTAGCATTATTTTTATTAATACCCTACATAATGTTTCTATAAACCACTACTTTACTAAACTAAATAATGATTCGTACAAATAGTTAATATAACACTTATTATCATTATACAAAGCTTTTAATATATTTTCATTCATTTTGGTAAGTATTAATGTAACTCTGGAAAATTTTGCTGTCTCAAAGCTTCATAAATTAGTAATGAAGCAGTATTTGAAAGATTAAGCGATCTAATATTATCATTCATAGGTATGCGAAGCGCAGTAGCTGCATATTTTTCTTTTACCCAGTCAGGTAATCCTGTTGTTTCACGTCCAAATATGAAAAAGTGATCATGCTCAGTATTTGTAAAATCAAAATCTGAATATGTTTTTTCTCCGAATTTTGTTAACAAATAATATGTACCTTCAGTAGCTTCAAAAAATTCCTCTATACTTTCATGATACATAATATTAACAGTTTCCCAGTAATCTAGTCCTGCACGCTTTAACATTTTATCATCCGTACTAAAGCCTAGTGGTTTAATTAAATGTAAATTAGTATATGTTCCTGCACAAGTTCTTGCAATACTACCTGTATTACCTGGTATTTGCGGTTGAAATAATACGATATGGTTTGTCATGCTATTGTTCTCTCCTCATTTCTAATCCTTTTAACATTTCTTGTTGAACTTCTTCTAGTTCGTTATGATATTGCTGCTCAATAAAGTTTCTAGCATCTTCGCCCTGTATTTGTCCAATTGCCCAATACGCAGTGCCTCTAATCATTGGACGAGGATCATTTAATGCAACATCTTGTAATTCAGGAATAGCACTCTCTTCTTTAAAATGTGCTAATGCTACTATTGCATTACGTTGAATTGGCTTTTTACCTCTCCAAGCACCTGCTAAATGTCCATACGTATTTTTAAATTCTTTATTGCTCATTTTTAATAATGGTACTAATCTTGGTTTTAAAATTTCAGGTTCTAAGACAATATCATCATGCTGGGTGTTAATACCTTTATTTCTTGGACACACTTGCTGACAAGTATCGCAGCCATAAAGCCGATTCCCTATTTTATAACGGTATTCATCTGCTAAATAACCTTTTGTTTGTGTTAAAAAGCTAATACATTTTTGGCTATTTAACTGCCCATCTCCAACAAGCGCACCAGTTGGACAACGGTCAACACAAATGGTACAGTCCCCACAACTATCCAATAACGGGTCATCTGGCGGAAAAGGGACACTTACGAGCATTTCACCCAAATAAGTCCAAGTCCCTAGTTCGGGATTGATAACAAAACCATTTCTACCAACATAACCTAAACCAGCACGTTCTGCCACAGCCCTATCTGATAAAGCTCCTGTATCTACCATTGACTGGATTTCAACGCCATCTACTCTATCTCTCAAATAATCAGCTAGTTTATCCAACCTTTTTCTCATAATAGAGTGATAATCTTGTCCCCATGAAGCACGCGCAAACATACCTCTTCTATCTCCTCTGGTACTCTTAGGTGCACCTTTTAATTTATTGGGATAACCTACCGCAATCGCTATAATAGACCGTGCTGTTGGTAGTGTTAATGTCGGTTCGGTCCTCAATGCTATATCTGATTCTTCAAAACCTGATGCATAACCTTTAGCATGATAGTCTACTAATTTTTGTTTCATTTCATCAAATGGGTCGGCAGTAGTAAATCCGATACTATCGATACCTATCGTATGTGCATAGTCAATGACATCTTGTTTTAATTGCTTTAAATCCATTTATTCTTACACCCCACATTAAAAACATACATCCTACAGTTTAACACACTATTTCGTATTTAGAGTATGTGCAAATCCAATTTTTATCATCAAAAATAAAAAACCAAGCAGATAAGTAATTGTATTAGCATAATTACTTTATCCACCTGGCTTTAATAAAATTTATAATACTCTACTTAAGAAGTTTTTAGTTCTTTCATGCTGTTGTTGATCAAATATTGCTGCCGGAGTACCTGATTCAACGATAACGCCATCTGCCATAAATACTACTTTATCACTCACATCTCTAGCAAAATTCATTTCATGAGTAACAACAACCATTGTCATACCTTCTTTAGCAAGATCTTTCATAACTTTCAGAACATCTCCGACTACTTCAGGATCTAACGCTGACGTAGGTTCGTCAAAAAGTAAAACTTCTGGATTCATGGCTAAGGCTCTAGCAATAGCAACCCTCTGTTTTTGTCCACCTGATAATTGTGAGGGATAAGCATCTGCTTTATCACTTAATCCTACTTTATCTAATAATTCTTGGGCTTGATTCTTTAAATTACCTTGCTTGTCTTTTTTTAATAGACTTGGCGCTAAAATAATATTATCAATTACTTTTTTATGTGGGAATAAGTTGAAATTTTGAAATACCATACCCATTTGTTGACGTAATTTTTCTAACTCTGTATTTTTACTTGTTAAACTATTTTCTTTAAATATAACCTCACCGCTTGTAGGTGTTTCTAATAGATTCATACAACGCAGTAATGTACTTTTTCCACTACCAGAAGGGCCAATGATAGCTACAACTTCTCCCTGATTCACTGTCATATCAATACCTTTTAAAACTTCATTTTTCCCAAAAGTTTTATATAAATTTTTAATATTAATCACTAACTTTCATTCTCCCTTCAAAGAAATACATTACTCTAGATAATGTGAATGTAAGTATAAAGTATAATACTGCTGCCACTAATAATGGCGTGAATGGGTCAAAAGAAGCACCCTGGACTACTTGTGCATTAAACATGATTTCACTTACACCTATTACAGAAACAATTGATGATTCTTTAATTACAGTTACAAATTCATTTCCTAAAGCTGGTAATATTTTTTTAATTGCCTGAGGTAATATAACTGTTTTCATAGTTTGGCCATAAGTAAGCCCTAGACAGCGCGCAGCTTCCGTTTGACCTTTATCTACCGCATTAATACCTGCTCTAATTATTTCGGCAATATACGCTGAACAGTTAATTACAAGTGCAATCATACCGCATATTAAAGCTGAAATATCTAAACCAAGCATTGCAGTGGTACCGAAATAAACTAAAAATACTTGTACTAATAATGGCGTGCCTCTTAGGAATTCAATATAAGCTGAAGCTATCCATCTAAACACTCTTATCTTACTTAATTTTATTAATGCTATAATAGCTCCAAATACAGTCCCTAATAACACACCAACAATTGAAATTAAAATAGTATTTTGTATCCCTTTTAAGAAAAAGCTACTGTACTTACTAAAGAAGTTACCATCATCTTTTTTCATTGCTTCAGCAGCTGAATCTTTATAATCTTCAATCAAGTTTTTATCCTTAACTTCTTTAATACTAGCATTTAATTTATCCATTAATTTAGGAGCATTTTTTGGTGCAGCGATTGCTGTGCTTTTAGTTCCTTCATTAAACTTTACTCCATCAGCAAAAGTTAAATCTTTATTTTGTTTTAAATAGGCTTCTGCAACAGGGCCTTCAATAACCATACCGCTTACTTTTCCACTTTTTAAAGACATGATTACTTCTGGAACTCTAGTCAAAGATTGAATTTGAGCATTTTCAATATCCGATTGAGCGATTTTTTCTTGCTGTGTTTGTTTTTGAACACCTATCTTTTTGTTAGCAAAATCATCGATAGTTTTTAAATTATCAGCGTCAGATTTTTTTATAATCATTTTTTGCTGAACTGTCATATATGGATTAGAAAAGTCTACTTCCTTTTTACGTTCTGGCGTAGGTGTCATACCAGAAATAATTAAATCTACTTTCCCAGTTTTAATAGCTCCCAGTAAACTATCAAATTGCATATTTACAATTTTTAATTTTAAATCATTGTCCTTTGCCACTTTCTTTGCTAATTCAATATCTATTCCAGCGTATTCAGTCTTACCGTTAACATTATGCTCAAACTCATAAGGCGCATAATCAGCCGACAACCCGACTCTTAACTCACCACGTTCTTTTATTTTTTCCCATTGTTCGTCTTGCGATTGTGCATGAGCTGTAGGGTTTATATAATTCACTATGGCACAAAAAATAATTATACATGCCATGAAGCCTTTTAATATGTGTTTCATCTTCGTATCCCCTCTCTATAATATTAATTATTATACACATTAACGCAATATTATTCAATAACAAAATTTAAAATTATTGTTATCTCGCTATTTCTTTAATGAAAATAAATTATTATGCAATACTTATGTATAAAAAAAAGAGCGGATAGAAATCAAAATTTAAGTTTTGATTTCTTAAACCGCTCTATTAAGCGCTTAAAAAGATGCTATAACATGAACCTAAGTTTTGTATATGCCCAAATTCAAATTTGTTGATTGTTATACAGTTAGATAAGTATGAATCCACTATTGTCTTGGTATCTCGAATCTATAAATTTCATCAGAATATTTACCAATAAATTTTTTACATAATTCATGTACGAAAAACGCTGAGACAAAAGGTATAACAAAGTAACCAAATACAAGTAAAATAATATTCGTCATTGGGTCTCCTTCCATACGATTAAAAGCGTTTATTGGTCCTACAAGCCCTGTATAACCAAATCCCGCAGACATAGGTGTACCTTGGATACCTATGAAATAAGCAATTAAACCACCAATTATACCGTTTATAGTTAATGGAACTGCAATAATTAAATGCTTAAAATAAACTGGTATCATCATTTTTGCAGCACCAATTATTAGCACAAGGTTCACACCGGCGCTATTGACTCTAATTGAACCAAATAAGAATGTTACACAGGCAGCAACTATACCCATATTTGCAGCACCACTACCTAATCCTGATAAACCAATAGCAGTTGCAATAGCTACAACAGATATTGGTGTTACCATTAACAATGAGTATGTAATACAAATTAATATCGACATCAACATTGGATTTAGTTCTGTAAATGAACTAACTACATGTCCTAAACCTTTAGTTACATTCGATACATAACTTAATGTATATAAGCCAATTACTCCACTTATCACTGGTATTAATACTGGTAGAATAATCATTTCTAATGAACCGAGTTTATCACGTAATAATAAATAAAAAAAACATGCAACAATTACCACAAGGATAGTATTAATAATATCGCCGATACCATTTAACATAAATCCCCCGTCTGTAATTTTAACAGCACCACTACCTAACATAGCTGAAACACCAACCATAGCTGCACCTGCACCATTAAATTTAAATTGGTGCGCTGCTAAAACACCAATTATAAAGGCCATAAATGACTGAATTAACACAACAAGTTGGTATATTGATTCCAGTAATTGATTGCCTTCTTTAAAGAACTTTAATAATTCTCCTAATAATGCATTTGGTAATAATGCTATTACTACACCAGCACCGACAGCTTGTAAAATATTACTAAAAAATTGTTTCCAGCTTGAATCTGAACTTTTAGATTTAACCATAAAATTATGTCCTCCAAATATAACATTAGACTAATAATATTACACATTGTATTAAACTACAATATCAACTTGCTCTAGTAATAATTAATTTTTAAAGAGTTTATAAGTATAAAACTAAAATAAGATACTTCTTTTTAGTAAAGTAACAACAAATTTTAAAATGAAATGTTCAATCTAACAATCCAATTCTATATAAACGAAAAGAAAATATAAAAAAAGAAACATCATTAAATGATGTTTCTAAAATGTTAGTTATTTTATTAGTACCGGCGGTCGGGATCGAACCGACACTCCAAAAAGGAACGGGATTTTGAGTCCCGCGCGTCTGCCAATTCCGCCACGCCGGCTCAATAGCTCAAAAGAGACTATATATTAATTATCGTTTATAGCTGCAAATATTATACAATTTCTAAACGGCATAAGTTTATTATATAACTAACTACATTTGTCGTCAATAGATTTCTTAAATAAAGCCGTAATTAGTAGGTTTAGCAACTATTTTTTAAAATGTAAATTGTAAATTTTGTCACTGTTCAAATCCAAAACTTCAAGTATAATACCACATATAAATTTAACAAATTGAATCAACAGTGAAAATTTCTAAAAAAATTTAAGTTTTTTAAATATAAAGGATCTTCAATGATTAAACTCTAAGTATAAAGTGAAATATAATGATTGACTCTAAACAACAAAATAATAATGGTTAATCCGTAATTACTCTACTTTCAACCTCATGTATCATTTGTGTAATCTGGTTATATTCATCTAAAACAGCAACTTTTGGAACGTGCGTAGAAAGTTCACCTTCGTTCAGTTGAACATAAGTCATAATAATCACCACATCATCGACTTCAACTAGTCTAGATGCTGCGCCATTTAAGCAAATCTTACCACTGCCCCGTTCACCTTCAATCACATATGTTTCAAATCTTGCTCCATTATTATTATTTACAATAGCAACCTTTTCATTAGGCAATATATCAACTGCTTCTAATAAATTTTTATCTATAGTAATACTACCTACATAGTTTAAATTTGATTCGGTAACTCTCGCTCTATGAATTTTTCCATTCATAATTGTTCTAATCATTATATACAATCTCCTACCATAAAGTATTTATAATAATGTATGCTATTTAAATTAATGGTACAAAACACTATTATAATTATTTATATTACCATATTATATAGATATTGCTACAAATATTGGAATTTAAAATATTGATACACGTTAAGACAAAAAAAGATATAAAAAAAACTTCCCATGAGGAAGAATAAATGGAGCGGAAGATAGGACTTACACCTATACCTCATTCCGGGAAGGAATGTGTTCTGAGAGTTGAACTACTCCCGCTTAATTATTAAATTATGGAGCGGAAGATAGGACTTACACCTATACCTCATTCCGGGAAGGAATGTGTTCTGAGAGTTGAACTACTCCCGCTTAATTATTAAATTATGGAGCGGAAGATAGGACTTACACCTACACCACGTTCCGGGAAGGAACGTATTCTGAAAGTTGAAATACCCCCGCTTAATTATTAAATTATGGAGCGGAAGATAGGACTTACACCTATACCTCATTCCGGGAAGGAATGTGTTC
>ERZ1023255.84-NODE-84-length-16696-cov-14.993510_pt1 | contig 16696 bp, 17 predicted proteins | sample MGYA00380459_ERZ1023255 | MGnify/ENA primary metagenome ERZ1023255 (study PRJEB33173, sample SAMEA4830368) | metagenome | study: EMG produced TPA metagenomics assembly of the PRJEB25223 data set... | reverse complement strand
CGCGTTCCACCTTTTATATTTCTATAAAAGCTACGTCACTGTGGCACTTTCAAACTATTCTAACCGTATCCTAAGACTTAGGTTATTTCATTGCCGTCAACTTAATGCCTTGACTTATTGTTTCATCAAGCACGAACACTACAATCATCTCAGATTGTGTGAGCATGGACTTTCCTCTATATCGCTATAGCGATTACCCGAAACACCATCCCAAGAAGTATATCATTATTTTAGATGTTAAACAAATAAAATAAGATAAGTTTTGATTTTTTCAAAACTTATCTTTATGTAGATGACATGAAATCTACGCTAATAACATTTCATCAGCTTGATGCATGTATATGTTATTTTCCAAAAACTGCTTTTTCTAGGTTAGATATCCGTTTTAGAATATCAACATTGTTATTGTTGTTATTATTTTTGTTAGTAGTTGCGTTACTGTTTGAAGAGAAATTTTTATTTTCTTGTGGTCTCGATGTAGCAACACGTAAACGTAACTCTTCTAATTCTTTTTTAAGTTTATTGTTTTCTTCTGAAAGTTTTACAACTTCATTATCTAAATCTGCCATTTTTTGATAATCTGCTATAATATCGTCTAAAAAAGCATCTACTTCTTCTCTTCTATAGCCGCGAGTCATAGTTTTTTCAAAATCTTTTTCATAAATATCTTTTGCTGATAATTTTAATGAAACATCTGACATTTTTTCCACCTCATTCAAAACTTTGTTCTTGAGACCACTGTAAGTCGTTGATAAACTCAGTCAATTCATCAAACGTCACAATATCACAAGTATAATTTGTTTTTTCCATAAAATCAACTAACATGTGCTTAAAGAACTTAGGACTAGCTTCTTGCTCTTCATCATAAATTAAAAGTGTTTGATCTGTATGATCTAACATGAATTGGTCCGTTTGTTTAAACTGATATGGGCCTTCATATGGAGCATGGAACACGCTATCAACGAAATCTGCTTTTTGTATAATATTATTATACTTAGCTTGATTTTGTTCGTTCCATCTTTCGCTATGTCCATAAAATGGCGTTATTATACCTAATTTTAAATCAGGGTGGCTCGTCTTCAACTCAAGCACCACCTCTGCCGTCCATAATTCTACACCCATCTGTCCTTGTATTAATACCCACTCTAATCCTTCTTCAATCAACTGATTTAATTTATGTTCGATAAATTTTTTTAAATAGGTAACTTCTGGCGTATCATCTTTGAATATATTGAGCTCAAAAGATTTATAACCAGTCACATATACCGTTTTTATCATAACGAAAACCCATTTCTTTGAATATAACTTAAATCATATTGTACAGCTTTTACTTTTTCTGTAAATAATTTACGGCTTGTACGTTTAAAATGACACTCAACAGAAAGTGATTCGATATTTGAAATTAAAAGATCAAATTTCTTTTTGTTCATATACTGTAATTGAAGGATTTGTGTTTCTCGATTTAAAAGAGTGTTTAAGCGTTGGTCTATCTTAGTGGTAAACGGAACAACAGTAGAATAAAAGTCGTAATCTTCTCCTGATGCTTTCACGGATTCATATCTTTCTTGCATTATCAAAACATCATTTAATAGTTGCGTAACAATTTGTTGCATTGAGACTTCCCCCTACTATTCAAATTTACCATAAAATTAATTTTCAGTCATTTTTAAAGTGTAGCCTAACATTTACCTTATATTACTATAATATTTTGTTTCAAATATTGTTTAATTGGTCAAAGCGCGTTAAAATGTATTTGATGTATTTGTAAATACATTGGTTCAAATTTCATAGTTTGGAAAAAATTGCCGTACACATGTACAATGAAGCAAGTTTTCTATTACCAAACTAAAGTGGTGAAAATAAATGAATTACCCAAATGGAAAGCCATTTAATGGAAATAAGTCTCAAGACGGACGAACTCATCGGGGTCAAACTAGTAAAATTGACTATGGTGGCAGAGGTATGTCGCTAGAAAACGATATAGAATTGTCGAATACTTATTATTTGAATCATGGTATGGCTGTAATACATAAGAAACCCACCCCTGTTCAAATAGTAAATGTTCACTATCCGATGAGAAGTAAAGCTGTTATTAATGAGGCTTATTTCAGAACGCCGTCGACTACCGATTATAACGGTATTTATAATGGCCGATATCTAGACTTTGAAGCGAAAGAAACGAAAAATAAAACTTCTTTTCCTTTAAACAACATGCACGATCACCAAGTGAAGCATATGGATGCATGTTATAGACAAAATGGAATTGTTTTTTTATTAATTCGTTTTAAAACGCTCGATGAAGTTTATTTGCTTCCATATTCTAATTTCAAAATGTTTTGGGAAAGACACATTAACGAAATTAAAAAGTCGATAACGGTTGAAGAAATAAGAAAAAATGGTTACTATATTCCTTATCAGTATCAACCACGATTGAATTATCTCAAAACAGTTGATAAGTTGATATTAGATGAAAGTGAGGACCGCGTATGACGGAGAAAAAGAAGACTTCCCAGTCTAACAATAAGAATGGAAAGTCTGAGCAAAAACAGAATAGGAATATAAAACGAACGATAATTAAGATAATTGGGTTTCTAATTATTGCATTTATCGTTTTAGCATTAATTGGTATCTTGTTATTTGCGTATTATGCTTGGAAAGCACCAGCATTTACGGAATCAAAATTACAAGACCCTATTCCAGCAAAGATTTATGATAAAGACGGTGACTTGGTTAAGACGTTAGATAACGGACAACGACGAGAACACGTTGATTTAAATGAGGTGCCAAAAACAATGAAAGAAGCGGTATTAGCTACAGAAGATAACCGTTTCTATGATCATGGGGCACTAGACTATAAACGACTGTTCGGTGCAGTTGCAAAAAACGTAACTGGTGGTTTTGGAGCTGAAGGTGCTTCGACACTGACACAACAAGTTGTCAAACGTTCATTTTTAACTGATCAAAAATCAATAGCACGTAAAGCGCAAGAAGCATACTTGTCTTATAGATTAGAACAAGAGTACAGTAAAGATGAAATATTCGAAATGTACTTAAACAAAATCTACTATTCTGACGGTGTGTATGGTGTTAAGGCCGCTGCTAAATATTATTTCGACAAAGATTTGAAAGATTTAAATTTAGCTGAATCTGCTTATCTTGCTGGTTTACCACAGGTACCAAATACTTATAACATCTACGACCATCCAAAAGAAGCAGAATCACGTAAAAACACTGTTCTTTATTTAATGGAATACCATAATAGAATTACAAAAGAACAGAAAGAAAAAGCACAAAATACTTCTGTTGAAGATAACCTAGTTCAACGTTCTTCTGAAGAACGTGAGGTAAGTGAAGATAACTCAAATCCAGAATATGATTCATATATTAACTTTGTAAAATCTGAACTTATGAACAACAAAGAGTTTAAAGATCAAGATTTAGGATCTGTATTAAACAGTGGTATTAAGATTTATACTAATATGGATAAAAATGTTCAACAAACATTACAAGACCGGATTAACAACGGTAGCTATTACAAAAATGATGATCAACAAGTAGGATCTTCTATAGTAGATAGTGAAAATGGTGGCCTAGTAGCTATATCAGGTGGCAGAAATTATAAAGATATCGTAGATAGAAACTTAGCGACTGACGCCCACCCTACTGGTTCATCACTTAAACCATTCTTAGCATATGGTCCGGCAATTGAGAACATGTCGTGGGCAACAAACCATGCAATTCAAGATGAGGATGCATATCAAGTAGATGGTGTTACTTTCAGAAACTATGATACTGAGAGCCATGGCAAAGTCAAACTTTATGATGCATTGCGTCAAAGTTTCAACATACCAGCACTTAAAGCATGGCAGTCAACAAAAGAAAACGCTGGTAATGATGCACCTAAAGACTTTGCTAAAAATGTAGGTCTAGATTATGAAGGAGATATCGGTCCATCTGAAGTTCTAGGTGGTTCATCTTCAGAATTCTCTCCTACTCAATTAGCTTCTGCCTTTGCAGCAATTGCAAATGGTGGTGAATACAATAACGCCCATTCAATTAAAAAAGTTGAAAAAGAAAATGGCGAAACGATTCAATATGATCATACAAGTAAAAAAGCAATGAAAGATTCAACTTCTTATATGTTGGCAGAAGTATTAAAAGGCACATTTGAAGCTTACGGCTCAGCTTATGGGCATAATATTTCCGGCGTTAACATAGCCGCAAAAACTGGTACAGGTACTTATGGTGAACAAACTTACCAACAATACAACCTACCAGACGATGCTGCTAAAGATGTTTGGATTAACGGTTTTACTCCAAAATACAGTATGTCTGTATGGATGGGATTCAGTGAAGTTAAACAAGGTGGTACAAACTCCTTTGTTGGCCATGAAGAACAAGAATATCCACAATATCTATTAGAAGATGTTATGGATAACATTTCACCAAAAGATGGTAAAGACTTTAATAAACCTGATTCAGTAAGTGGAGATTCGAAAGACTCATTATCTGTTAAAGGTAGTCCGGACGATAATACAACATCGAATAAACCTCAAGGACAAGGTGGAGACAGTAGTTCTTCATCAAGCTCAAATAGCAGTGATAGTGATAGTTCTAGTAGTTCTTCAAATAGTACAAACCGCCAAAGTGCTGCAAGATAGTACTTAATTAAATATAATTAGCCTAAGGTAAAGGTGGATTAGCGAAATCGTTTGAAAAATGATTACTTTCCACCCCCTCCTTAGATTTTAAGCACACTCGACGCTAAGTTTAGCGTTAAGTGTGCTTTTTATTTTGAGTACTTATTTACCATACTTTTTTAAGAAAAACTCCATGCAAGCTAATTATTTTTTATTTTGGTTACGAATTTGATAGGATGCATTCATTTTAATAAGTTCTGACTTTAATGTTTTCATTTGACTGTAACCCATAAAATGATATTTTCTTGCAATCATATAATTATAGCGTTCTTCAAAATTCATCGGCACCACAGGATAATTTTCCAATTCTTGAAATTGAAGATTGTCAATATTATTTATTTGCTTAAAATAATGTTCAATTAAATCAAAATAATCATCCAATAATGCTTTCGCTTCATTTGATTTTAGTTGTTTCATTTTTGCAAAATAATCAAGTTGTTCTTCTAAACTTGTAAAATCTTCTTTTGTAATCATTATATTTACGCCTCTTTCACATTGGCTTTATAGCGTTTTTGTCCTTCTCTACACACTTCAAATAATGGACAGACATCACATTTAGGGCTTCTTGCTAGGCAATGATAACGTCCAAAAAAGATGAGTTGATGATGTGTTTTATTCCAACGCTCTCTTGGAACTACTTTACACAATTTATCTTCTACTTGTCTGACATTGTCTTTCCATCTGCAGATACCTAAACGTTTGGAAATACGTTCAACATGAGTGTCAACAGCTAAAGATGGTTCACCAAAAGCAACACTCATAACCACATTGGCTGTTTTTCTACCGACGCCAGCTAAACTTTCTAATTCTCTATGTGTTTGTGGAACTTCACCGTTAAATTTATCTAAAAGTGACTTACATAATTTTTGTATATTTTTAGCTTTATTTCTATATAAACCGATTGTGCGTATATCATTTTCTAATTCTGAAATATTAACATTTAAATAATCTTCAGGTGTTTTGTATTTTTGAAAAAGTTTATCTGTTAATTTATTTACAGAAATATCTGTTGTTTGAGCAGATAATAATACTGCAATGGTTAACTCAAATGGATTATCATGCTTTAGTTCACATTCAGCATTTGGAAACATCTCAGCAATAACATCCACCATTTCTAATGCTTTTTTGTTACTTATCATTTGGGTTCTCTCCATTCAACCAATCAAATTTGGGTACGTTTGTTACAGTGTGCTTCATTTTAGGTTGATTAAATTGCCGGCTAATTTTTTTTGAGTCTTCTATCGTTTTGACATTATTCTTCTTCCAATTGAGCAGAATACGATCCATGTATTTAAAACTTAATTTGTTTTGGCTAATTGCTTCATCTAGTGCTGCTTGAATCACACTTAAATCATGTTTATCAACATCTAACCATTGATTTAAAGTTTCCATTTCAAACGGTGATAACGGTCTTGCAAAAGCTTGTTCAATTTGTTGGAATAGTGTATTAAAATCTACTTTAGATTTTTCTTTGTCTTGTTGAACTTCCATTTTTTCCATGATTTCGCTTAATTTATTATAAAATGGATCCAGGTTCATATATTCAGTGAATTTACCTTCTTCGTCTTTATTCACTTTAAGTTCGAGCAAATCGGTTTGAATTAAACTTTGAATGACAGAAGTAATTGCTCTGGAATCTAGCGATGTCCCTTGTTGTAGCGATTCAATGGAAGGCTGTTTGTTAGATATTTCTGAAGCATGTATAAGTTTAATTAAAATCACTAATTCAGTTTCATTTATACCTAATTGGTCATAATGATTTAATAGTTCTTGTCTAATAACCACTGGTCTAACTTTAAGTTGTTCACTGTTCAAACATAAGCCCTCCTTTTCATAAATTGCGTTATAAAAACGTCCAGCCATAAATATTAGACTGGACGAATATTGAGATATATAATGCTTATGGATATAAACGATTTAATAGACGTGGGAATGGAGCAGTTTCACGAACATGCTCTACACCTGATAACCAAGCTACAGTTCTTTCTAAGCCTAAGCCAAATCCACTATGAGGCACACTGCCATAACGACGTAAATCTAAATAGTAGCTGTAGCTTTCAGCATCTAATTCAAATTCACTTAAGCGTTGTTCAAGTAGTTCAAGATCGTTAATACGCTCTGAACCTCCGATAATTTCCCCATAACCTTCTGGTGCGATTAAATCAGCACATAAGACAGTGTCTTCATTTTCAGGGTTTGGTTGCATATAGAATGGTTTAATTTTCGTTGGATAATTTGTGATAAATACTGGTAAATCATAATGATTAGCAATTGCAGTTTCATGTGGGGCACCGAAATCTTCCCCCCATTCAATATCATCAAAACCTTGTTCTTTTAAGAAAACAACAGCATCATCATATGTGATACGTGGGAATGGTGTTGCTACTTTTTCTAGTTTTGAAGTATCGCGCTCTAATGCATTTAATTCTAATTTACAGTTATTTAAGACAGATTTAACAACGTGTGTAACATATTGTTCTTGTATTTCTAAACTTTGAAAATGTTCACAAAATGCCATTTCTGGTTCAATCATCCAAAATTCAATAAGATGGCGACGTGTTTTTGATTTTTCAGCACGGAATGTTGGTCCAAAAGAAAATACTCTTCCATGAGCCATAGCAGCTGCCTCCATATAAAGCTGGCCACTTTGAGATAAAAATGCATCTTGATCAAAATATTTCGTATGGAACAACTCACTTGTACCTTCAGGCGCACTTGCAGTTAATATTGGTGGATCAATTTTTGTGAAACCATTATCGTTAAAGAATTCATAAGTTGCACGAATAATTTCGTTTCTTATTTTCATAACTGCGTGTTGTTTTTTTGAACGTAACCATAAGTGACGATGATCCATTAAGAATTCTGTACCGTGATTTTTTGGTGTAATTGGATAATCGTGTGCTTCTGAAATAACTTCAATAGATGTAACTTGCATTTCATAACCGATATCTGAACGATTATCTTCGCTGATAACACCTGTGATATAAAGTGAACTTTCTTGAGTGATTTCTTTAGCTTTTTGGAAAGTATCTTCATCAACTGCTGCTTTGGCAACAACGCCTTGCATAAATCCAGTCCCGTCTCTTAATTGCAAGAATGCGATTTTACCACTTGAACGTTTGTTTGTTAACCAAGCGCCTATTGTAACTTCTTGGTCGATATACTGTTTTGCTTCTTTTATCGTTATATTCATAACCAGTCTCCTATTATATTGTAGTTTTCTATGCTTTATCCTTATATATTTTAACAAAATCCATATATAAGTTCTAGTTGTGAACGCTATGTTTATGAGTTATCCTCATCTTTTTTTAATTTTTTTAGGATGCTTGAAAATTGTTTAATATCTCCTTTGTTTTGACGATAACTTTCTAAAGATTGCTCGAAAAATTGTTTGTAGTTACTTCTGATTAAACGATCATCAAAAGACACAATAATTCCTTTATCATTTTCACTACGGATCAATCTGCCAAGACCTTGTCTAAATCGAGTAACTGCATCCGGTAAAACATATTCTTTAAAAGTTGAAGTGAACTCTGATTCCATAAGCCAATATTTAGTATTGTTTTGATTCATAAATGGTAATTTAGCAATCATGACACATTTAATTCCATTTGATTCAAAATCAAATCCTTCGAAAAAGGTACCTGTGCCCAGTAATATAGCTTTATTAAAACTATTAAATTGTTGAACGATTTTATAATTTTGATTTTGTTGTTGCGTTAATACGACATAATCCTCAAATTCAGGTAATTCATTTAATAATTCTTGTACCATATGCATCATTTTATAACTTGTGAAAAGTATCAAACATTTAGATTCTACGATGTTTACGTACTCAATCACATAATTGACGATTGAACTGACATAGTCATTAATACTCTTATAATTATAAGAAGTAACATCATTTGGTATGAACACTGTAGTTTGATTAGGAGACATCACTGTAGAGTCTATTTCATAAGTATTAAAATCTATATCTTTGTTAAACCAATGTTTGAAGTTATCAAACGTATGGTTGAAAGTTAATGTACCTGATATGAAAGTAAGTGAATTAAATTTGTCTAACACTTGTTTTGTCAGTATTTCTTTTACTCCATAATCTTTCACGTTTAACTTAATTGTTGATTTTTGATTTAAGTTTTTGATTGAAAGATAGCTGGTATGGTTATTTTTGAGACTGTGCTCTATTTCTTTAAAACGATCATTAATGTATAAAAATTGTTTACGCACAGATTTAATTGATTTATGGCTCATTCCATTGAAAAATTCTAATGTCATATTTAATTTATGAATAATAGCATGTAAATCATTTAAAATTGGTGTGACGTCAAAATGATAAACGAAATGTAATTTATGAACTTCGTCATCCTGGATTTCTGAAGCTTGAATAATATCATACATAGTCGAGAACAACTGTTCATTCAAGTCATGAATTTCATTTACAGTAGTTTTTAAACCAAATACATCTATTGGTGGTATATCTAGTTTTTCTAATATTCTTTGCTGTTCCAAATTATCTATAGATTTAAGTAGTTTTTCATTTTCTGTCTTACCAATTAAGCCTAGCTGATATTTAATATCTGAATAACTGAGTTCATTTGTAACTTGATTTAAGGCGTAATCTGGCAATCTGTGAGCCTCATCTATAATACAGTCATCAAATAATTGATAAATTGAGTTATCATGTGCGGCATGTATTAAATGGGCATGATTTGTAATACCTATTTGAATATTTTGTGCATTGCGTTTAATAAAATTGAAATAATTAATGTCATTTCGAACAGGTACATACGTTTCTAGTTTTTGTTCGAAATACATTTTCTGGCCGCCTTTTAAATCTAGCTCTTGTATATCACCAGTAGCTGTTTCTGTAATCCATATAAGTAATTGCATTTTTAAAATACTAACTTCATAGTTACTAGAATCTTCTTTTAATATTTGGCTAATTAAGCCTAATGAAATATAATCGCGCTTACTTTTAATTAAAGTTGCGTTTATTTTGTAATCTAGCGCACGTTTTAATGCTGGGATGTCTTTTTCCAATAATTGATTTTGTAATAGTTTTGTATTAGTAGAAATCATTACATGTTTGCCTGTTTCAATGTTGTACATGAGAGAAGCTAGCAAATAAGCAAATGACTTCCCGCTTCCTAAAGGCGCCTCAATCATTGCTTTTTCACTGTGCATGAGTTGTTCTAGAATGATTTCAGACAGATATAATTGTTGTGGACGGTACGTTAAACCTAGTTCTTTTGTTACGTGTGTGTAGAGTTCTTTTAATGTACCACTAAAGTTAACGGTCGGCGCTTTAAAGTCGATTTGTTTTTTATATATAATCTGTTCAAATTGCTCATATTGGTTGTCTAATGACTGTATACTATGATTACGTACCATTTCGAATAAAATATCATGTAAATCATATTTTAAGTTTTTGCTGAGATAGTAGAGTTGTTTAAGTGTATCTAATGGTAGTGATTCAAATTTAGTGAAAGCCATAATCATTAATTTTGCTGTTGTAGCAGCATCTTCGTCTGCCCGATGCGCATTTGTTAAAACAATGCCGTGAGTCTCCGCTAATTCGCTTAATTGATAGCTTTTGTCTGTTGGAAATGCAACTTTAAATAATTCTAAGGTATCCATAACTTTTTTTGGACGATATTTAATATTGCAATTTTTAAAAGATTTTTTTATGAAATTTAAATCAAATGCAACGTTATGTGCGACAAATATACAACCTTCTATTTGTTTGTATATATCCTCGGCAACTTCATGAAAATAAGGCGCTTGATTTAACATTTCTTCTTCTATTGAAGTTAAAGCTTGAATAAAAGGAGGAATTTCTAAATCTGTTTTTATCATTGAATGATAAGTGCCAATAATTTTGTTTTCGCGCACAAATGTAATACCTATTTGAATAATTTCATCGTAATCTAATTGATTACCTGTTGTTTCTAAGTCGACAACAGCATAACACGGTTTTGTCATATCGGTTCCTCCTTTCATCGTTATTTTGTTTATAATTCAATATCTGCACTCATCAATTGATGTTGTTGATTATGTTCATCATCAACAATTAAATAGCCGTTATCGTCAATGTCTACTGCTTCGCCTAGGAACTGATCACCATTTTCAGTAAATTTTAATTGCTTATTCCAAATATTTGAGACTTCTATATATTCTTGGCGAATTGTAGCAAAAGGTTCTTTTAAAAATTGTGCGTAACGATATTCTATTTGTTGAATAAGTAGTTGTAAAAATTCATAGCGATTTATTTTTTTATTTCCTTGTATACGCATGCTCGTAGCTTTTTGCGAAAGCTCACCATCGAAATCAGTTTGTGTTTGATTCATGTTTATACCAATACCACATATAACCGCTTCTATACCATCACTATTTGCTACCATTTCTGTTAAAAATCCACAAACTTTTTTATTATTAATATAGATATCGTTTGGCCATTTAACAGAAACTGAGGCGTTGCTGAAAGATTGTATTGCATCGCGAATGCCTAAAGCCATAAATAAATTGAATTTTGTTATCATATCAAATGGAACATTGGGTCGCAATACAATCGACATCCACAAACCTTTTCCTCGTGTAGATAGCCATGGACGGTTAAAACGTCCTTTGCCTTTTGTCTGTTCGTCACTGAGTATTAAAAAAGTATCAGTATTTCCAACTAGCTTTTGTTTAGCTAGTAATTGTGTGGAATCTACATTTTCGAAAACTTCAATATGTTTAAATAGCTGTTGCGTGTTTATACTAGGTATAACAATTCCACTATACCATTTATCTGGTAGTTGCATTAACCGATGACCTTTATGGTTTATGGATTCAATTTGACAACCTTCTGATTTAAGTTGATCTATAACTTTTTTAACAGCAGTTCTGGAAATGGATAATTGTTCAGCGATAAATTGGCCTGAAATATATTCATAATGATATTGATATAACATGTGTATAACTTCTTTACTATATTTAGACATGTGTTTTCACCCACTTTATTAATTCAGGTTGATAGTTGTTTACTTCACCTGCTATAATAGCCCGTTCAATTTCTCGTAACGTTGCTTTGAGCCATGGTCCACTTGGTTTATCAGTTACTGTTAAAATATCTTTGCCGTTGATATCTACTTCTTTTCTCGAGTGTATTGGCAGCGTTTGCGCTACTTCTACAATTGTTCTACTATTTATAATGAATGGAGAATTCGTTGCTATGTTATTCACTTTTAAAGTATCAGCATAACTCAATACTTCTAATATATCTTCTTTACCATAATCATAAACAAATAATTTAAGTTGCAATTTTGTTTGTACTTTAGGAATATCCTCTATTATTTCAATGATTTTATTAATATATTTTTTCTCTTGATTGCTCATTTTTAAATCAGAAATATTTGAAGTCGTATTAGGTTGTTGAACTTTTAATAATGCAATAAACACTGTGAGTGGCATAGGTTGTTCTATAATGATTTTTGACAAATCAAAATGTTTAAAGAACGGCATATAAGAAAATGCTTGAAATTGTTTTAGATTATTAAAACTTTGTTTAATCGCATTACCAAGCATTAACTTCTTAAGTTCAACGACGATGCGTTCAATTGATAAATGACTGATATCTGAAATATGTTGCTCCATTGCGTTAAAAGTATCAGTATCTAATTGAAAACCTAATTGAGACTGAAAACGTAACCCTCTAATGATACGAAGTGCGTCTTCATTAAAGCGTTCTGATGGATCACCCACTGTTCTGATTACTTTATCAGCAATATCTTGTTGCCCATTAAAATAATCATGAATTTGATAATGCATATCCATAGCAATCGCATTCATCGTGAAATCTCTACGCTTTACGTCTTCGAATAAATTTCTAACAAAATAAACTTCATTTGGTCGGCGATGGTCGATATATTCACCTTCAGCTCGAAAGGTGGTCACTTCATATTGTTCACCTTGGTAAACAACATTAATCGTACCATGTTCCCTACCTATGGGGATGGTTTTTTCAAATATCGACTCGATTTCATCCGGAGTGGCACTTGTTGTGATATCAATATCATGGATTGATTTATTCATGATATAGTCTCTGACAGAACCGCCTACATAGTATGCTTGGAAACTGTGCGATTGTAAATTTTCTAAAATGGGTTTAGCTTTTTCAAATAAAGTATTAGTCATTGTTACCCTCTAACATTTTTTTGTAATAATATTCATATTGATCAGCAATTAAATCAGATGAGAACCGAGCTGACACATCTTTTAACATATTTTGTTGGATGTTTTTATAGAGTTTTATATCTGTTAATAATTGAATTGCATATTCACTCGCTTGTGTACTATCCCCGACATCTACTATAAAGCCAGTTTCATCATGTTTAATAACTTCCTTTATGCCTCCTGCAGTAGAACCAATAGGTACGACTCCAGATTTCATTGCTTCTAATAAAGTTAGTCCGAAACTTTCTTTTTCACTCAAAAGTAATACCAAGTCTGATATTTGATAAAACTCGCTTACCCAATTCTGCTTACCTAAAAATAAAACGGCATCTTCAATACCTAAATCCCGTGCTTTCTTCTTCATATCCATCAATTCTGGGCCATCGCCTAACAAAATTAACTTTGAAGGTAAAGCTTGATGAACTTTTGCAAAGGTATCTATAATTGTATCAATTCGTTTAACGGTTCTAAAGTTAGATACATGTATTAATACCTTTTCATCTGGTTTTATACCATAGCAAGATTTCAAGCGGTCATCATCCTGTGTTGGTTGATCAGGTTTAACAGGAAACTCTTTCTCTCTAACAAAGTTATATATTGGAACAATGCGCTTATCAGTTTCAATGATATCGTACGTTTGCTCTGCGAGTGATTGACTTACGCTTGTAACAATATCACTACCTTCTATTCCAAATTTAATGGCATTTTTTAATGAGTGATCATAGCCTAAAACGGTGATATCTGTACCATGTAGTGTAGTCATAATTTTTATATCTTTGTTAGACATATGTTTTGCTAAAATACCACATACTGCATGAGGAACTGCATAATGCATATGTAATAGGTCCAAATCATACTCATTTATGACTTCTGCTATCTTTGTACTTAGCGTAATATCGTAAGGTGGGTATTGAAAAACTGCGTATTGATTCACTTCTACTTGATGAAATGTGATATTTGGTAATGGTTTACGTATTCTAAAAGGAATATTGGAAGTGATGAAATGAATATCATGTCCACGTTCAGCAAGTTTTATGCCTAACTCTGTAGCTATAATGCCTGAACCACCCATAGATGGATAACAAGTGATGCCTATTTTCATAAGGCGGGACATCCTTTCTTAATTGTTTATATTATTTACGTTCGAATCTATTTTTATCTCGAGTATTAAATTTTTCCATTGTTTCATTAAAGCTTTCTGTTAAATCTATATCTAAAGAATTCGCAATACACATTAATACGAATAAATTGTCACCTAGTTCTGCTTTAATTGTATTTTCAGCTTCTGACGATTTTTTCTTTTTTTCACCATAATAATGGTTAATTTCTCTCGACAGTTCACCTACTTCTTCAGTTAAACGCGCAAGGTTTGCCAAAGGAGAAAAGTATCCAGTTTTGAATTGACCAATATAGTCATCAACTTCTATTTGCATATCTTTCATAGACTTCATTTTAAACGCCTCACATTCCTATAGGTTTCTTATATAGTATAGACTAATTTTATGTTTCATGCATTATTCCTGCAACAGTTAAGACTTATGTCATACATATTTAAACTAATTGATTGTTGAGTAGGATTTTTGTAATTGTATAAGACTTTTGTGATGTTTTATATGATGTCAAAAATGAACTAACGTACTGGACCTGGGTTAAACAAAACAATCAATCAAATTTAGCATAAAAAAGGAGGCTAAGACATTTACAAATGTCCCAGCCTCAAAATATTAGATTAATATTTGCGATCTAATATAAAAATCGAGCTTTCTAATAAGCTGTTTAATTATTAGCCATCTAAGCCAAAGTAACGAATCCTTATTTAAAAAGCTTCTACATCACTTTAATTTATATAACTATTCACTAGATCTAGCAATAAGGATAAATCTTGCAAGTTCTGCTAATGCTACTGCAGTTGATGCAACATAAGTCATTGCTGCAGCTGTCAGTACTTTCTTAGCATGACGATATTCCTTTTCGTTAACAATGTTTAAACTTTGAATTTGTTTCATTGCTCTACTGCTTGCATTGAATTCCACAGGCAATGTAACGATAGAGAAAAGGACTGCAAATGACATGAATGCAATACCAATCCACAGTGCAGTTGAACCTAAAGTGCTTTGTAAACTCGTTAAAACGATACCAGCAAAAACGGCTAAATATCCAATTGAACTACCGAGATTAGCGAGTGGTACTAACGACGTTCTGAATCTTAGGAAGAAATAACCTTGCGCGTGTTGGATTGCGTGGCCGACTTCGTGCGCCGCAATAGCTGTTCCGGCAACAGAAGGTCTACTAAAGTTGGCTGGCGATAATACAAGTACTTTTTTCCTAGGATCGTAGTGGTCAGTTAAGAAACCTTTTCCTTCAACCACATCTACATCATAAATACCATTTGCATGCAAGATTTCTAAAGCAACTTCTTGACCAGTCTTTCCACTTGTTGATCTAACTTGTGAATATTTTTCGTAATTAGATTTAACTTTATGTTGTGCCCATAGAGGTAACACCATTAAAATAACAAAGTATATAATCATATAGATAAAAGACAAAAACCTCACTCCTTTATAAACATTTTACTGTGAACATCAATGGTGGTCAAATATTTTATCTTTTTTAAATCGAGTTAAATATAAATAAAGTATTAATGGAATTAAGCTTAACCAAAATGCTAGGTAGGCAACACCTTCTAAGTGACTTGCAATAAAATCATAATAAGGATATTGCATAAACACATAATCTATAATGTCATTGTGAAATACCCATATCATAGCAATAACAAAGGCAGTTATTGAAATTTTAAATCTTGGATAAAATAACAATGCCTCGATAGCCATAATGCCATGTGAAAGTATGAGCATACACCCTGTGATTGTAACTGTGTCATATTGAATAAACATGATTATATTCATTATAACTGCCCAAACGCCATATTTAATAAGTGAGACGAAAGCTAGGGCTTCAAATACTGGGATGTTCTTACCTAATATGAAAGCAATAATTACGAAACATAAAAATAGTGAAGCGGTTGGACTATCTGGTACAAATATTTTGAAGTGAGGTTCAGTAATACTTAATTGCTCACCGTACCAAATATAGCCATAGATTGTACCTAACAAGTTACACAAAAGTAAAAAGTAAAGTATACCTTTATGATACAACATTAATTCCCAAAGTGATTTTATATTCATACTGTCAATCCTTCGTTGTTATATTTACATTTCTTAATTTAAAAGTATTAAGTATTTGTGATAATTGATAAAACAAATCACTATCATGTAATTGTAAGCTTAAATCAATATTATCTTGTAAATGCGTGATAATAGAAGCTTCACTTTGTTTTGAAAGCGGGATTTGATAGATGTCTTGAATATATAATGCATAATATGGCGAATGTAGTAATTGTTTGATTAGTAAGTCATCTAATCTCGCTTCCCTATCTTGTTCATCATTAAAATTCAATTTAATATCAAACGACAATTGATTGTGAGCGATACGCTCAAAAATTTCATTACTATTAATCATTTGTTGGCCTTTATATTTAAATTTAATACCCTGTTGCTCAGAGTTTAACATAGAGATTTCAAGCGTATTATGTGTATCGATACGTTCATCTACAAAATGAACATTTTGTAGTAATTCTGGCGAAGATTTGAGTAAGTTTAATACCCATACACTAATCCTAGACTTGAACTCATATTGAAAGAGTAAATATTCTATGAAAGTTGCTTTTGATTGTTGTAGGGTATCAAACATTTAACTCACCTTCCTGTACTTAAAAAGAC
>ERZ1023255.83-NODE-83-length-16822-cov-17.086122_pt1 | contig 16822 bp, 16 predicted proteins | sample MGYA00380459_ERZ1023255 | MGnify/ENA primary metagenome ERZ1023255 (study PRJEB33173, sample SAMEA4830368) | metagenome | study: EMG produced TPA metagenomics assembly of the PRJEB25223 data set... | reverse complement strand
TCAACTTCATAGACTGAGAAGTTTTGTGAAGAAGAGTCACGGTTATTTGAGTGACTGTCTTTAAAGGCATCTGTTTCTTGAGGCTGTTTACCTAATTTAAATAGACTGTTATAGTGTTCTAAATCTTTTTCAGTTAACCAACTTAATTCTGGTCTCACTTTTTTAATATGTTCTAAAGAACGGTCGTAGATACTGTCGTATTCTTTTGTACCACCTGTATTTGGCAATACATATACAGAACCTTTTGGATTATCATAATATGTTACATTGTCTTGGCCAACAAATTGTTTAGTGTCTTCTTTTTTAGCATTTACGAAACTGTTTTTCGTCGAAGTATATTCTAGTGGATGTGTACGTGATAATACATGATCATGACCTTGTAAGACTAAATCTACATCTAAATCATCGATTTCTTTTGTTAACTCTTCTCTAATTTTCTTCACATCTTTATCTGATAAAGCATGATAAGACTTAGAATACATTGGTTTGTGTAAGTTTAACACTACCCAGTTCGAACCATTATCACGTGCTTTTTTGATATCTTTCTTAATCCATTCCATTTGTTTTTTGCCTATCGCTTTTTCATCTGGATTGTCTTTAGATTTTTTGTTGTCATTTGTATTTGCAACAACCATGTGTGCGCCGTTGTAATCAAATGAATAGTAAGAACCGCCATTTACAGCGTCATTTTCTTTTGGTACGTTCACATGTTCATTAAACTTAGTTAATAGTTTTTCATCTTCTTCATTTAGTGCATATTCATCATGATTTCCTGCTGTGGCTACAACTGGTAATGACATGAATGATGGACGCGATTGTTTATATAAATCTTTCCATTCATCTTCAACTTCTGCTGTTTCAATAAAGTCTCCTGTGTGTAATGCAAAGCTAGGATCTCCAGCCGTTTGAATAGCATTTTTCAACGTATCTGCACCAAATGCAGCTTCATTTCTTACATTTTCATTCCAAAAAGCATTTTGCGTATCTGTATATTGTACGAAATTAAATGGATCGCCTTTTTTACCAGCTGTTTTAAACTGTCCAACTTGGCTCTTCTTACCATTATCACTTCCTACTTTATAGTAGTACTTTGTATTTGGTTTTAAGTCTTTTGCTTGTGCTTTGTATGTATACTCAGCTTCAGTTATTAAGTTTGTTTTACCATGTTTGTCACCACTCATCCATTCTGGGCCACCAGCATGTTTATCTGTATAATAACCATTCACTTTTTCTTTACCATCTTTACCTTTTACTGGCTCACCTTCATCATTTTTAGCAATATCTTTAAAAATAATATTTCCATGTTTATCTCTTTCAAGGTACTTTGAATCTACTTTTTGAGCATCTGCATCAAATGTTTTGGCATTCTTAAAGTTTTTAGACTCTGATACCCATACTTTAGAATCATCAAATTTATCTGATGTATACCAGCTAAAACCCATTTCTGACTGTGGATTACCATTTATATTTGTAATAATTCGGTTCGGTTTATTTTGCTTTTTGATATCTTCAACTTTAGGCTTTTTATCTAAAAGTTTTATTTTGTTATTATTCTCTTGTTGGGCTGTTGGATTGGCATTATCGGTAGCTTCCCCTGATCCACTTGCGTGTGCTGCTTCTGGTGTAGCAATAAGACTAAATAATAAGACAAAACTCGCTGCAGTACGGAAAGCAATCGATTGATGTTTCTTCTGATTCATATAACTCCTCCTCTGACGATTCATATTACTCTTTCCTCACTACTTTAACATTACTATTTTAAGCCGATATTAATTACATATGTTATTTGTAAATATGACATTAAAACTATATATTCTTATAAATATACAATTGTTATTTGATTATAGTGGTATTTTATAGAATTCATAGACTGAGAATCTCTATTGCATATATCTTTTAACAAAGAAAATGGCTGGGCTATGTTATTTATTTACAAAACAAAACGAGAACCAAATATAAATACTTGGTTCTCTAGCTATTTACATTTCTATACCATTTTGATGTATGACTTTTTTATACCAATCAAATGATTTCTTCTTTTTACGTTTTAAAGTGCCATTACCAGCATCGTCTTTATCAACAAATATCATACCATAACGTTTACTCATTTCACCTGTGGATGCTGATACTAAATCTATAATTCCCCAACTAATGTAACCAAGCAATGGCACCCCATCTTGAATGCCATCATGCATCGCTTGAATATGCTGTTGCATATAATCAATACGATAGTCATCTTGGATACTGCCGTCTGCTTCTATGACATCTTTTGCTCCCAATCCATTTTCAACAACAAATAGTGGTTTCTCAAAGCGTTCATATATTTGATTCATCGTAATCCTTAAACCAAGTGGATCGACAACCCATCCCTAATCACTCATCTTTAAGTATGGATTTTTAGCCGATACTATTACATTACCTTCATTTTTCTCTATTCTTGTAATATCAGCAATAGATGTTCTAGAGGCGTAATAGCTGAACGCTACAAAATCTACGGTTTGTTTCAAAACCTCTTTATCATGGTCAGAGATATCAATTTGAATTCCTTTAGACTTAAATAGTGATTCCATATAGTAAGGGTATTCCCCTTTAGCCTGGACATCTACAAAGAATGTATTCGTTCTTTCATCAATCATAGACTGCCAGACGTCTTCCGGGTTACAGCTATACGGATAAAAACTACCGCCTGCAATCATGCAACCTATCTGAGCATCGGGCGTGATACGGTGACAACTTTCCACAGCTTTAGCACTTGCAACTAACATATAATGCGCTGCTTGATATAACATTGATTCGTTAGATATAATTAAGCAACAGCTTATCGAGTTTGAAAAAACCCTTGAACAATAACTTTTATATATTACTATTAATCTATGTAAATAAACTTGTAGTTATGAATTAAAAAGTTATTATATAAGACAATGACAAATGTAGCTTTCTATCTTATTTTTAACCGAGACATTCATAATGTCTCGGTTTTCTCTCTATTTATAGTTAAAAAATGATAACCATAGTCTAATCTATATTCATATATACGACATGTGTGCGTAAATATTCTTCTAAGCCATGCTTGCCGTCAGCACCGCCAATGCCTGAATGTTTAACACCTGCATGGAAACCTTGCATAGCTTCAAAATTTTCTCTATTAATATACGTTTCGCCAAATTCTAAGCGATCTACAGCTTTAAAGACTTGTTTCATATCGTTAGAGTATATAGATGAAGTCAAACCAAACCTGCTATCATTTGCGAGCGCTATTGCTTCATCAATAGTTTCAAAACTCACGATGGGTAATACAGGTCCGAAAACTTCTTCTTGTATGATTTCCATGTCGTTATGACAATCTGTAATTACGGTTGCTGGATAAAAGTTACCTTTACCTTTAGGTAGAACGCCGCCACACGCTAAGTGTCCTCCTTGTTGAATAGCTTGTTCTACGTGATGATGCACATTTTTTTGGGCTTTTTTATTAATTAGTGGTCCCATATCATAATCACTATCTAACGTGTTACCGTACGTTACTTCAGCCATTTTTGCTACTAATTTATCTACAAATTGATCTTGTATGGATGATTGCACATAGACTCTTTCTGCGCAGTTACACACCTGACCGCTATTGATAATACGTGAATCAATAATATATTGTACTGCTTTGTCAATGTCAGCATCTTCTAAGACAATGGCTGGTGCTTTACCACCTAACTCTAAATTTACTTTTGTAACATTGCGGCTCGCCGCTTCCATGACTTTTTTCCCTGCACTTTCACTACCTGTAATCGATACGAGTTCAATTGCTTCATTGCGTGCGAGTTCATCACCAACAACTTCGCCGGCGCCATTGACTAAGTTGAAAACCCCTGGCGGTAAGCCTACTGTATCTAAAATCTCAGTAAAAATTAAAGCGTTAATAGGCGTCTCTTCTGATGGTTTTACGACAATTGTATTACCAGTTACTAATGCTGGCGCCATTTTGCGTGCGATTAAAAAGAATGGGAAATTCCAAGGTAAAATACCTGATGTAACGCCAAGCGGTTTTTTATACAATAAAATATGCTCGTTTTTACGATCGCTTTGAATAATCTCACCTTCAAAACGACGCGCCCACTCCGCCATATAATCTAAATAGTCAGCAGTAAAAAATACTTCTGTACTGGCTAAACCACGCGTTTTTCCGCCTTCTTTGATAATGACTTCCGTTAACTCTTCGTTACGTTCGCGTATTCCCGTGGCTATTTTCTTTAAATATTGTGCTCTTTCAATAGCAGGCACTTCGCTCCAATCAATTTGTGCTTGTTGTGCACTATAAATTGCTTCTTGAGTATGCAATTGTGTACCTGCATATGTTTGTCCAATAATATCCTCTGTCGCTGGGTTTATAACATCAATTACGGATGCTTCTGATCGCTCTACAAATTGGCCGTTTACATAATCTTTAATTTGATACATCACTTAACCCCTCACTTCTTTTAAATTATTTGCTTGCGCTGCTTCTTTTACTTGAATGTTTGCACTGTCGCCATAACGCTCTTTTTCAATTTGTGTTAATGTCTTGCCTTGCGTTTTCGGTGTTAATACTAAGCCTATTATAGTGTGAATGGCTAAGAAACTAATCATAATTATACCGGTAACTTTAAAACCTAACGTCGCCAAAATCGTCGGTAAGACAAAGGAATAAATTGAAATACCAGTACGTACAATAAAATACATTAATCCTTGTGCCCCTGCGCGGTACCTTGTTGGGAAGAGTTCACTTGTCCATAGTGCATAAAAGGCTTGCGCTCCAATACCTGCAGATGAACCCCAAAGTACAACGAACAATATGAGTGAAACCCAGTTCATTGGCGCAAATGTTAAAATTAACCATGCCACGATGCCCATAACTGCGCCAACACCAAATAACAGTCGTTGATTAACTTTATCTCCTAACTTCATAAAGCCAAAGTATGTCGTCACTACTGTTAAGAACCACAACACGGCTTGTAAAATGTTCGCTTGAGCGCCAGATAAACCGCCAACGCTTTCATAAATAAATGGCATAAAATAACCCATAGCGCCAGAAGTTAAGTTCCAAAACAGGTAAATACCCATTAATAATAACATCGCTTTTAAATTCACAGGGTTGGTAAATAATTCTTTAATTACTGATGTTTTTTTAATATCATGAGCCGCTTCTGCTTTCTCTTTCGCTTTTTCTGCTTCCCAAATTTCAGATTCATTCATACCTTGACGGATCCACCAAGTTACACCTGCAATAATGAATAGATGTAAAAAAATCAAACGTGAACCTAACAAGCCCATGGGTGCAACAATAACTGCTAATAAAAAAGTGATTGCAGGGCCAATGGACCAAGCCAGTTGTGCTGTACCTACACGTTTCGCACGCTCATCTTCAGGCGCTTCTTCTGCAATATACGTCCACGCAACAGGCACGCCGATACCAACTGCAATACCGACAACAATAGTACCAATCAATAGCATTGAGAAGTTAAATGATAAAATAATTGCTAGTATGCCTAGCATATATAGAATTAAATCATATTTGAAAATAAATTTACGTCCCAATTTATCTGTAATTGGACCGCCTATCAATGCACCAATTGCTGCTCCCAAAGCATTTGCACTCAATGCACTCAACAAACCAATTTGCATGTTATCAATATTTAAATACGCTTGCCACAGTGATAAACTACTCGCTGCGGCAATGATGGAACCAGCTTCGATATAGTTCGCCATTGCAATCGCAATCGTCGCCACCCATCCCGTTGTTTTTTTAGGTTTTAAGTTCATTTTTCCATCCCCTTTTTTTATTCTAGGAAAAACACTTCTGTTAACTCGATTGACTTCGGACTATTATCATCATTCACATTCATAATATCTGCCATATACTCCCACCACTGGCGACATATCGGTTGTTGTGCAATTTCAGCGTGTAGTGTTTCATCTTCTATTGTTAAGACCGAAAATAATTCACCGGTATGCTCATTTAAATAAATATGATAATCACTCACACCATGGTCTTTTAATAGTTGTTTCATTTCAGGCCATATCTGATCATGACGACGTTTGTACTCTGCGTGACATCCTTCTTTCACATACATGACTGAGGCTAGCTGTGGCATTACTTCACACCTACCTCTAAATAGCCGGCTTTTGGTTCTACATTAAACCCTTGTGCAAGTGCGCTAAGTTGTTCATCACTAATTTCTTGCTTCGTGCCACCTTGCGCTTGAACATACGTATAAACTTCTGCTGCTTTTTCAATTGTTTCAATCAAACCAAATGTTTCATCTAAGTCTTGTCCAGCACCAAAAACTCCGTGAAATGGCCATAATACACTTCGACAATATGTCATTTTCTCTGCCGTTAATTGTCCGATTTCTTCTGTTCCTGGGACTACCCAAGGAATAACACCGATACCATCTGGGAATACAACTAAACACTCTGTACACATCTTCCATAACGTTTTGGTCAATGCTTTTTCATCTAATTCATGTGCAAACGTCATCGCAATCGTGTGTGTCGCATGGCAGTGCATGATGACTCTATGATTTTCATCAACTGCTAGGCGTTGGGCATGATTCATTAAATGCGTGGGCAATTCACTTGTCGCATATGCACCATTCACAAACCCCCATAAAATGTCGTAACTTTTACCATCACCAGCGATTTGAATTAAACCAAGTGTGTCTTGAGGATCGTCTTTAATATTTTTAAAATATTTTCCTGTTCCTGTAACTAATAAATAGCGTTGTGCTAACGCCTCAACAGTAAACGGCAAGGCAATATTACGTGTATTTCCCGTGAAACCATCTAAGAAAGGTGCTACTTTATCATCATCAATAATCCACGAGATATTACCTCCGTTACGTTCATCCCAGCCTTTGTTGTACATCACATTAGTAATATTGCATAATGATTTAACCATAGGCGAATCGATAAATTTTTCCATTTATATCCCTCTTTCTACCAATACATTTTGTTCATAATCTTTAATAGCTTCATACCAATTTAACCCTGGCTCTACATCATTTCTAAGACAAAATTCATCCCAAATAGCACCAAATAAATAAGTTTTCATTTCTTCTTGTAATGCTAAACGTTGCGTAAAATCTCCAGTTAGTTCAGCTTCTTTTAATTGTGTCACCGGGTCTAATAGTGCTTTTAATAATGCTTTTTGCATATTTCTAGTACCAATAACCCATGCGGCTACACGGTTGATAGAAGCATCAAAGAAATCTAGGCCTACAGTTGTCGTATCTATTAAGTCGTTATAAATTAATTCTTTAGCTATTTCATTTAATTCATCATCTAACGTTACGACATGGTCGCTATCCCATCGCACCGGTCGTGACACATGTAAACTTAAACCTTTAGCAAATAATGACAAAGCTGATAATTTGTTAGACACAACTTCAGTTGGATGATAATGACCTGCGTCTAATAGAATTTGTTTATTGCGTGTTAAGCCATAACCCATATAAAATTCATGAGATCCTACTACATAACTTTCTGAGCCGATACCAAATAATTTACTTTCCAAAGTATCTACGTTATAGGCTTCATCAATGTCTTCGCTGAAAATTTCATCCAAACTATTCATTAAACGTTTCCGCGGTGTCAGACGATCTACAGGTGTATCTTTGTACCCATCAGGTACCCATATATTAGTAATTGACGCTTGGCCTAATTCTTGACCAAAATAAGCACCGATTTGGCGTGCACGTTTACAATGTTCAATCCAAAAATCACGAATTTCTTGTTGTGGGTGTGCTAATGTTAAGCCGTCTGCTGCTTTTTCGTGACTGAAGCACGTTGGATTAAAATCTAACCCTAAACTGTGTTGTTTCGCCCATTCTACCCAATTTCTAAAGTGCTTAGGCTCAATCTCATCTAAATCAATCGTTTCTTCTGTTTCAGCATAAATACTGTGTAAATTAATTTTATGATTTCCTGGAATATGTTTAAGCGCTTCTTCTAAGTCACTGCGTAGTTCTGAACCATTACGTGCTTTACCAGGATAATTACCTGTTACCGAGATACCACCTGATAGTTCCTCATTAAATAAAAAGCCTTCGATATCATCCCCTTGCCAACAATGAATAGAAATTTTAATATCCTTTAGTTTATCTAATGCGGCTTCTACGTTAACTCCTATTGATTCATATTGTTGTTTTGCTAATGCAAATGCTTCTTTATAATTTGTGTGCATATTGTGTTGCCTCCTTAAATAAATTAATATCAGTGATTCTGTCTGTTGTATCTTTAGGTTTCATGATATGTTGCAGCATGTTTGACTGTGCAATCGCTTGTCTCGCTTCTGCTATATCTTTAAATTGTTCTGTCGCGATCATTGTGGCTGCTAATTTACCAAAAACTGTAGCTTCTACAGGGCCTACAATAATATCGCAGTTCGTATAATAAGCTGTAAGTTCATTTAAATATTCATTATTAGAGCCCCCGCCTACAATATTAATAACTTCAATCGTCGACCCTGTTATCTCATTCAATGCCTCTATAGAAACTGCATAAATGATAGCTAAATTTAAATACACTGTTTGTGCTAATTCTCCTATAGTTTGTGGAACGGATTGTCCAGTCTCAATGCAATAGGTTTGAATAGCTTCAACCATGTTATTTGGATTTATAAAGCGTGCATCATTAAAATCAACGAACACTTTAAAATCAGTATGTTGTTGTGCCTGTTTTACCATTTCGGGAAATGTATAATTCTTGGGCCAATCTTTACGGACTCTTTGGATAATCCACATACCTATAATATTTTTCAAAAACCTATAAGTTCCTTGAATCCCTCTTTCATTGGAATAGCCCTGATTAAAAGCATTTTCAGAGACAATAGGCTCTGATAATTCTTGACCAATTAATGACCACGTCCCACTGGATAAAAATGCCCAATCTTTCCCACTATGACCTACTGATCCTAATACTGCAGAAGCAGTATCATGCGACGTGGTCGCATAAACACACGTTTCTGGTAAATTATGCAACTTATGAATATCGGGTCTCACATCTCCAAGATATGTGCCAGGTTCAACCACTTCTGCAAACTGTTGAGGCTTGATATCGACTATTTCTAACAATTCGTTATTTAAGTTATAGCCATATAGGTCTAATAATTGTGTAGTACTTAAATTAGTAACTTCGTTAGTTAATCGCCCAGTTAAGCGAAAGTTTAAATAATCCGGAACTAATAAAATATATTCTGCTTGTTGTTTTACCGATTTACATTCTTCATATAACTGAAATAACGTATTAAATTGTAAAAATTGAATACCTGTCTTGTTATAAATATCGTGCTTAGTTATTAATTGAAATACTTTCTCCATTGTATGGTTCGTACGCGTGTCTCTATATGACACCACTTCTTGCAAGCGCTTACTTTTATCATCTAAAAAAATATAGTCTACACCCCAGGTATCTATACTTAAATAACATGAACCGACGCCTAGCGTTTTGGCTCGTTCGAGTGATATTATAATCTCATCAAACAAATAATCAACATCCCACACTTCTTGTTGATTTTGTGTGGTGAATCCATTAGCAAAACGATTAATTTCTTGTATTTTGATATCTCCATCTTCTACATGCGCTAGGACTGCTCTTCCACTTGACGCACCAATATCAACTGCGATGTAATTTTTCATTTCTTCACCTCTTTGGTTTACATTATAGAGCTATAGTTATCATAAATCAACAATAAACCACACATTTTGTTGTTTGTTGTTGTTTATAATGGTGATATGTGAGGTTTTAGGCTAGGTTATGCTATACTAGAGAAAAACAAATTAGGAGCAATGACAGATGAAGCCTTTTGAACGGAGAAAAAATTTACTGAATGAGTTATACGTAAACAACGTTGTTTACGTAAGTAAATTAGCAGAAACATTTAATGTCTCTGAAGAAACTATCCGCAGAGACTTAGAAAAATTAGAAAAAGAAGGCATTGCTGAACGTAATTACGGTGGAGCTAAATTATTAAAGTCTGAAGAGCTACCTTATTCTGTTCGCCACACGCGGAATAAAGAAGCCAAGCTTAAGATTGCTAAAAAAATCAATCATTTTATTGAAGACGATACTAGCTTATTTTCAGACTCAAGCTCAACAGTTATCGAAACGTTAAAACAATTCGCAATTACTGATAAAAAAATCCATATTATTACAAACGCAGTCAATGCCTTATATGAGTTAAACCAGTCATCACTCGAAATTAATTCGACTGGAGGTAAACTCTTAAAACACTCATCAGCATTAGTTGGGCCGCAAACAATTGAATCCATTCATAAATTTAATCCTGACTATGCTATTTTAAGTTGTAAGTCCTTAACTAAAGATGGCATGATTACTGATTCGAATGAGTATGAAGCGCACATCAAAGAGTTAATGATTAGCAAAGCCAATAAAGTTATTTTAGCGATCGACGCCTCAAAATTCGATAAGACCAGTCTTATTACGTTCGCCCAATTATCTGATATTGACTACATTGTCACTGATACAGAACTCGATCACACATGGCAAAACATATTCACTAAAGCATCAACAATTGTGTTATAACCATCTATTAGCCATGGCGACAGTAACTTCTATTCAACATAAAAAGCCTACTACCTTTGTTTACAACATGAGTAGTGGGCTTCTATCGTTTTATTGACTCATAATACGAGTCGCAATATTTCTTTTAGTAATACTTAGACCCCCTATTGTCTGTAAAGAATAATATTAAAAACTGATATCTCCGTATATGCTTTTAACACATCAAGATAATTAATTTATATAATGTTATAATTATATAAAAAGGAGTGAGTCTTATGTCTAATGGTTCAGAAGTGATTGTATGGAAACAAAATAGAGTTGCTAAGCAAATGATTATATCAGAAGCTACTTCACCCCAAAATGCCAAAACTTACGACGCTTTAAATATTAAGCACAAAAGAACCTTCAATAATTTATTGAAAAAAGAGGTCATCATCCAAATAGCAGATAAATATTACCTTGATGAAGATGCATGGGTAAAGTTCCGCAAGTCCTTTAAAAGATTATTTTTAATATAATAACCCACGGGTAATGTTGCTAATACAATCCGTGAAATCTTAAATAACTTTGGATCTTAAACTGTATCTTTAGGCGCTATAAGATTTTCTGCATCGAACGTTTTAGATGTAGACTTTCTGAAATATAACCATAAAATGAGAATACTAAAAATCAGAGAAAATATATTAGGAATAAGCATTCCACTAAAATACTCAATAAAACCAATATCGAAATAATGTATTAAATATAAACATGGACTGTTGATAACCAACAGTCCATGTTATATGTGTAACATTAAGCAAAAATTAGAAAAATTTAAGCTTTTTCAAAATATGCTAAATTGGAATTTGTTAAATTGTATTTTTCAAAGCGTTATACATTTCTTCTGTATATTCGTCTAATTCTTTTTTGGACATTTCTAAGCGTTCTTTAGAAGAACCATAACCAATTTCAATTTTTTCTTGAACTAGTCCTTCAAAAATTTCATTGATAAAATCAACCGGATTTGCCCCAAAAGTATGGATACCTTTTCCACCTAAATCAGTATTAACGGCAGGTGGTATTATTTCAAAAACATTTGTATTTGTCTTAGATAATTGGTGTCTCAAACTAACGGTAAATGAATGTACTGCAGCTTTTGTCGCTGAATAAATTGGTGCTATTGCCATAGGCGCAAAAGCTAAACCTGAAGACACATTAATTATATTTGAATTAGTTGTTTTATCAGCAAAATACTGACTAAATAGAATTGAAAGTTGTACAGTTGCTTCAAAATTAGATTTTATTTCTACATTTAAGTTTTCCCAATCTTCTGCTGCATCGCTTTTCAAGATATTGAACCGATTTTGTATCCCAGCATTATTTACCAGTACGTTTATATCTGGATAATTTTCAGTTACCCAATTATATAAATTCAGTCGTTCTTCAGAACTAGAAATGTCACATACCCTTGTAATAACTTCTGGAAATTCCGCTTCAATACTTTTCAGTTTTTCAGTATTACGTCCACAAATAATAATTTTATTATTGTTTGCGTAAAACTTTTTGGTGAACTGAAGTCCTATTCCAGAGGCGCCCCCAGTTATTAATATTGTGTTGTTTTTTATATCCATTTTAGCCCCCCCTTATAAGTCTAATTAGTGTAATTGGTTTTTAGATATCCGTCTAGTAATAAAACTTACTTTAAATTTCGCAAAAAGCTTATTTATTAAATAATATAGATTAATTCAGAGTGATATATATGTCGAATCATATAATTTTTGATATGATTAATTAATAGTCTTAAGGAGGATTGATTGTATGTTTATCGCACAAGCTGATTTCACAGCTAATATAGAGGATAGAGCCGTTTTAGACAACAAGGCATTACATGCCAAAGATGATTTCCAAGGATACGACGGTTTAATAGATGTTGAAATTTGGAAAAACGAAAAGAACTCTAGCATTTCATATTCTATAGTATCTAAATGGTTAGAGAAAAAATATTTTCAAGCATGGCTATCCCGCCCATCACATATTGAAGAACATAAGCAAATGCGCAAAGCAGAAAAAGAAAATACTTCTTCAGTAAATATTGAAAAACAAATTAAGCAATTCGAACTATTAGATATATAAAATATAATAAAAGGGCTCTATACTAAACAGGACTGATATAAAAATCAGCCCTATTTTTTGATACAAAAAAAGCGCAAAAATCTCTATAATTTAAATGTCCTACCAAATAAACTAAGGAGAGATTATGCGCCTATGAATTATTTATATCAAAAACACTTGGAATTGAAGACCCTAATGTTATTTTCGACAATAAACTAGAAGAAATTGAATACAAAGGAGAAAGATTTAAGTGCTATTATGCGAAAGTTACATATATTCCTGATTATTGTGAAAGTTGTGGTGTATCTAATTCAACAGTTTCACGTATGATTAATCATACTGCACAAGTTATCAAATATTTGCCATTTAACTCTTTGCCAAAACATATACTAATGGATGAATTTAAAAGTGTTAAACAAGTAGACAGCGCAATGAGTTTCATTTTTTGTGATCCGACTTCGCATAAAATTATAGATATAGTAAGAGATAGAAAGCTATACTCTCTAAAAAATTATTTTTCTCGTTTTCCTCTTAAAGAGAGAAACTAAGTGTTAACCGTTACGATTGATATGTATGAACCATATATGTCCTTGATTAAAGAAGTTTTTCCTAATGCTCAAATTATTATTGATAGATTTCATATTGTTCAAGCATTGAATCGTGCGCTTAACATGTCTAGAGTTGGTCTGATGAATACGTTTAGGAGTAGTAATAGACCTTTATATAATAAATACAAACGCTATTGGAAATTAATTCTAACTCCGTTTGAAGATCTTAATGCGATTTCTTATCGTAAATTAAAGTTATTCAAGTCCTGGCAAACACCCAAAGGTGTTGTTGAGTATTTACTAAGTTTTGATAAAAATTTCCAATATAGCTATGAAGTAGTTAATAAATTAAGATATCGTTTAAACTATAATAATTCTATAGATTTTATGAATACCCTTGATGAAATAGATGCCAACAAAGTATGTTTCAAATTGAAAATAGTCTTGAAAACTTTAAATAAATATCAATCATTTATTAATAACACACTAAAATACCCTAATATAACTAATGGTCCGATAGAAGGTATTAATAATAAAGTTAAACTTATTAAACGAATATCATTTGGATATAGAAATTATGATAATTTGCGCAACCGTATCTTACTAACTTCACGACTTTATGCTTCTCCAATCAAAAAAGAGATTAAGCAACCTAAGGTTGCCTAATCTCAAAAATTTATATCAGTCCGCTTTGACAAAGAGCCCGTTTTTACTGTTCCCCTTTAAAAGTGTATAGCTATAAAATAGGCTATTAAATTTCACTATGAAATCTAATAGCCTACTTACTGATTCCGAAATTTTAAATCGGATGCAGTTTATATATTTAATTACAATACTAAAGTGCTATTTTTGAATTATAGAATTTGACTACTTGGACGAATGATAAATTCGTTAACAGACGCATCCTCAGGTTCATTAATTGCATAGTTAATTGCTCTTGCAATAGCATCTGGTTTAATTGCATCTTCATATAATTTATCTACGCCTTTTTTAATTTCTTGATCACTAATGTGATCTGTTAATTCAGTATCGATAGCTCCTGGTGAAAGTATGGTAGTTCTAATATTTGAACCTACTGTTGATTCTTCTTGTCTTAAACCTTCAGTTATAGCTCTTACTGCATATTTTGTACCGCTATAAACTGCACTACCTGGGAAAACAGCATGACCTGCTACAGAAGCTAAGTTAATAATATGACCTGAATTTTGTTTTCTCATGTATGGTAATGCTGCTCCAATTCCATATAATACACCTTTGATATTAACATCTATCATTTGATTCCATTCATCTTGTTTGTTTTTGTCTAAGAAAGATTGTGGCATAAGGCCAGCATTATTGATTAAAACATCTACACGACCAAAATCATTATACGCTGTTTCAATTAATGTATTAACATCGTCGGCATTCGTCACATCTGTTTTTTGTATACTTACATTATTACCAATTTTCTGTTGGATTTCTTCTAATTTATCGATACGTCTTGCACCTAAAACAAGTTTAGCTCCATTTTCAGCTAGGAGACTTGCTGTTTCTTCACCGATACCACTAGACGCCCCAGTTATAACTACTACTTTGTCTTTTACATTATTCATTATATTACCTCCTTATACTAATAAAATTTAGTATATTCTTAATTATATTAATTAGTAAAATAAACTGTTTTAAATTTATAATAAATATAACTTTATGAAGTTGACATAAGAATACATTACAAAAGACTTATTAACAGAAAATCATTTTCAAAATCACGTTTTGTATTAATAAGAAATGTTTATATGTAAGTAACTATTTATAAGACATTAATTTTTTTATCTTATAGTATGCTTTTTCTGAAGATGATAGTGCACCTTCTAAGTGACCTCCATGTTGTTCATCATATTCAGTACCAGAAAAAATCATATTTTCAGCATATTTTGGAGGTTGTCCATAACTCGGGAAGCTTTCAATATTGAGTTTATCGCCTTCAGTTACTGTGTGCTTATCCTGAGACCAATCTTTGTAAAAAATATTATTATAATATTTTGCTTTAGGACCGAATAACCTAACGAGTTGGTCAATTACTTTATTATGAATAGATTCCTTATCATATTGATTTCGAATTGATGGAGGTAAACTGAAAAAGCCAAATAATGCACTTTCATCACGTTCGGTAGAGGCATCATATATCTCTCGTAGTGGTCCTGCCCAACTCACCACATTTCCAGATAAATTTTCATCTCTCCAAAATGCCTTATCAAAAGTTACTACGATTTTAGCTTGAGCCCCCATCCACGTAGGTTTACTAAGTAAATCTATTTGTATATTTTCAGGTAAAGATGGTTTAAAATTTATAGTTTCTAAAAGTAACCTAGGAGGTAGTGTTAAAACAAGGATATCTGCATTATAATTTATACGATTATTTTTAAGTTCATCATATGTATCCACTGTAATTGTGCCGTTTTTATTTTTAATAACTGATGTCACTTTCTTATTTAATTCAATATTACTAGGTGATATACTATCTTTTAATACATTAACTAATGCACTAATACCCCCAACAATTCTCCTACTTTTATTATTAAGTTCATTAGCCTCAACATATTTCGGTGTTTGATGTTTTGATAATTCTAATAAACTAAATCCTTCATTATATTGCTCGATAGTAGGAATATTTAACTCAGTTATTAAGTTTGTAATCGTTTTTTCCGTATCGGGCCAAAACCAAGTTGGGCCTAAATCAAAATAATTGTTATCTTGATTATGCGTTAAAACTCTCCCACCTACTCTTTCTCTCGATTCTAATATTTTAAAAGATATATCTTCTTTTGCAAGTAAAGATCCTAAGCGAAGGCCACTAACGCCCCCGCCAATAATTAAAACTTTAGTCAATATACACACCTCTTTTTGAAAATTCAGTCAATTATATCATATTTATTATGACAATAACTATATATAGGGCCCAGATAATCAACTCCGCCTCTAACAGCTCCCCCGCTTGCACAAAATGCGAGTTTAAATAGTCAATATGATAATCATCTTAAATCGTATAATCATCGCTGTCAGTTTGAACAAGGACATCTTTTGTACCTAAGTTGTTTTCAACTATAAATAAAGGCAATTGATACCAATCGTATAATTGATTTAACACATATATTTAAAATTGCCTTAATCAGCAGTTTATATTCAACATAAACTAGGATACTCACTCCCCGATAGAATTAAGGGAAACGAGTATCCTAGTAAGTAGTTTTTATGAATTTTCCATTTTAAATTTCAGTTTTCCGACGAAGATAGAAAATGTTATTAAAATTCTAAATAATTGCTTTCTCAAAGCGTACCATTTAGAAATTGAGCTTCTCCATTAAAGAAACTCCAATCTTCATCTGTATTTTCAATCAAACTAAACATGATGTCTTCTTTACGTATGCCCATGTCGTCATGAAGCTTATTTGTTAACTCACTATAGAAACTTTGTTTTTGTTGCTGCGTCCTTGGTCTTGTAATAATTGTAAACACAATTACATTCTTTGTTCGTTCTACACCTAAACCTGTATCCAAAATTTGCATTTCATAATCTTCATGTTGATTAACTATTTGATACCTGTCGCCTTTGGGTGCCTTAAATGTATCTAGCATAACTTCATAAGAGATATTTA
>ERZ1023255.81-NODE-81-length-16888-cov-16.126359_pt1 | contig 16888 bp, 14 predicted proteins | sample MGYA00380459_ERZ1023255 | MGnify/ENA primary metagenome ERZ1023255 (study PRJEB33173, sample SAMEA4830368) | metagenome | study: EMG produced TPA metagenomics assembly of the PRJEB25223 data set... | reverse complement strand
TTATTTCTAAAGTCTTTAAATGTTGCCATTTATACCAACTCCTTTATTTCTTTAGCAATTTCGAGCCCTTTAGTTTCAATTTCTTTTGGTAAAAATGGTGTACCATCATATTTAGTTTGATTGATTAATTTATCACCTAAGTTTACGTTCATTTTTAAAATACTAGCAAGTTGCCCTTGATAATTATGTTCCACGACAACAACTTTAGAAGCTTTATCTATTTCTTTTTGTATTGATTCACTAGGGAAAGGATGTAATTGTCTAATTTGAAGATGATTTACTTTTAATCCTTGAGCTTCTAATCTTGCTTTCCCTTCTTGAATTGCACCTTTTGTTGAAATAAAGCCTAAATATAAAATATCTGCCGTTTCATTTTTTCCAGTTGTCTCCACAGGATTTTGAATAAGTAAATGTTCTGTTTTACGCATACGTTTATCCATTTGCTGTTGTCTATTGTCTGCTGCTTCGCTTGTTTTACCTTCTTCATTATGTTCAACACCGGTTACATGGTGTATACCGCCTTTAACACCTGGGATAGGTCTTGGCGATACGCCACTTTCTGTAAGTGCATAACGTCTAAAGTAAGTTTTATCATCTTCTTCACGTTCAATATCTGATTGGATAATTTCACCGCGATTGATATCAATTTTACTATAATCTAATTTTTCAACAGTTTGTTTACCTAATGATAATTGTAAATCACTTAATATAATTACAGGACATTGATACATTTCTGCTAAATTAAATGCTTCCATAGTTAAATAAAATGCATCTTCAGCATCAGTCGGTGCTACTACAATTTTAGGGATATCACCGTGTGTACCATAAATCATCTGCATTAAATCAGATTGTTCTTGTTTTGTTGGTAATCCTGTAGATGGTCCACCACGTTGCGTATTAATAACTACAAATGGCGTTTCCGTCATGCCTGATAAACCAATTGCTTCCATCATTAATGAAAGACCAGGACCTGCACTCGCTGTAAATGAGCGAACTCCTGCATAGTTAGAGCCAATTGCCATGTTTGCTGCTGCAATTTCATCTTCAGTTTGAACCACCGTACCGCCTACTTTTGGTAAGTTCTCAATCATATATTCCATGATTTCAGAAGCAGGAGTAATTGGATATGCTGCCATAAATCTAGAACCAGCTGATAAAGCACCTAGACCAATTGCATCATTCCCAATCATATATAAGTGTGGTACACCCTCAGTTTCTTTTAAAACAAAATCACCGTCAACGGTAGTTAATTGTTCACGCATTAAACGATAGCCTTCATTCAATGCTTCTATGTTCATTTCTACAACTTTGTCACCTTTTTTTGTAAACATATTGGTGATTAACGTTTCAAAATCTGAAATATCAAAATCCATAATTGCACAAGTTGCACCTACTGCAACCATATTTTTCATTAAAGCAGTCCCTAATTCCTTTGCAGTCGCAGTAAAAGGTAAATCTATTAATTGTGCGCGACAATCCTCTGGTTTTTCAGGTTTTGCTTTACTATCAGCAATAATCACACTATCTTCACGCATTTCATGATGATTTAACTCTATTGTTTCTTGGTCAAATGCGATTAAAATATCTAAATCATCGCTAATCGCATGTACTGGCGTCGTAGAAACTCTTATTTTATTATTTGTGTGGCCGCCTTTAATTCTACTTGAAAAATGACGATATCCATATAAGTAATATCCTTTACGGTTCATAGCAGTCGCGAAGATTTCTCCAGTAGATTCAATACCTTCGCCTTGTTGTCCGCCCACTTTCCATGATACTTGTGATTTCATATCATCTTGCCTCCTAGTGGTTATAATAATTCATTATTCATCATATCAAAAAATACCACTCTATTACTATGTTAAGAGTGGTATTTTTCAAATTCATACTAATGGACGATACTTTTAAAAAGGATGGTCATCATTAATTAGCACACGTTCAATGTGAGTTGTTTTCCCTTCTTTATTGATATCAATGATAACGCCTGATAATACACTTCTACCTTCGTCTGGTACCACGTGTCTTTGAGGCAAACTTGTGATAAATCGAGTAATCACTTCATCTCTATTAATTCCTAGTATACCATCATAAAAGCCTGTCATGCCTACATCTGTAATATAACCTGTACCCCCAGGTAATATACGTTCATCTGATGTTTGGATATGTGTATGTGTGCCTACAACCGCACTTACTTTGCCATCTAAAAACCAACCCATTGCATTTTTTTCTGAAGTAGTCTCGGCGTGAAAATCTACAAAAATATAATCAGTTTCTTTTTGAGCTTCTTTGATAAGCTCATCAGCCTTTTTAAAAGGATCATCAATGTCTTGCATAAATGCACGACCTTGTAAATTGATAATCGCTAATTTAATTTCATTTATTTGAATAAATCGCATACCTACGCCTGGTGCTTCTTCGGGAAAGTTAGCTGGTCTAACCATACGGTTTGCGGAATCAATAAAATCATAAATTTGACGTTGACCATAAGTATGATTACCCATCGTCATAAAATCTACGCCTTCTCGCAATAGTTCTTTATATATCTTTTCGGTTAATCCTTTACCATGTGCAGCATTTTCAGCATTTACAATAGTAACTGTAGGACGATACGATTGTTTCAATTTAGGTAAATACGTTGTAATAGCCTCACGACCTACTTTACCTACTATATCTCCAATAAATAATAATCTCATTTAGATGTTCATCCTCTCTCTTAATGTTAGTTTAATGCAATTTATTTACGATGAAAAGTGGCATTATAAAAATTTCATTAAATTAATTTAGTTTTAACCTTAAAATTGGTGGTATAAATTATAGTAGGAATTAAATAATTCAAAATATAGGAGTTGGAAGTAATACATGGCAATAAATATTGATCCACAACATTTTGCTGACTTAGTTGTCACAGCAAATCCATCCAAAAGTGAAGATCCAGAGGATATAGCTAAGGAAAGCTTAGAATTATATATCCATGCTTATCGTTTAGCTGAAAGATATGCTAATATTTCAACAAATTGTTATGATACAGCTGAAATTATTCAAGAAGTTAAAAATGCTGATTTAGAATTAACTTAGTTTTAAACTCAGTAATTTAGCACAAAACACTTAAAGTTAATTTGAAAATGAATATAAATAATCTTAGCACCTCATTCGTACTTATAGCGTTTGAGGTGTTTTTCATTTGTTTTGGTTTATCTAAATATCAAATCTATATGCTCATTTGACTATAAAAAAACAAACTAAACGATAATTTCGTTTAGTTTGTTTAAAAAATTCGTCATTAAATTTTTAAAATTTTATTTTGCATATTCAATTGCCCTAGTCTCACGAACAACTGTCACTTTTATATGGCCAGGATATTGAAGTTCATCTTCAATTTGGCTCTTAATATCTCTTGCTAAGCGATGTGATTTTAAGTCGTCGATAGTATCAGGCGATACAATAACTCGAATTTCTCTACCCGCTTGGATTGCAAATGCTTTCTCAACACCATCATAGCTTTCTGAAAGTGTTTCTAGTCTTTCCAATCTTCTAATATAGTTTTCTAGAGTCTCTTTACGAGCACCTGGTCTTGCTGCTGACAATGCGTCGGCAGCTGCAACTAAAATAGAAATAATAGAAGTCGGTTCGACATCACCATGGTGAGAATGGATTGCATTAATAACTGTTTCATTCTCAGCATATTTTTTAGCTAATTCAACGCCAATTTCTACATGGCTTCCCTCAACCTCGTGATCAATTGCTTTACCAACGTCATGAAGTAGTCCAGCACGTTTAGCTAATGTAACGTCTTCTCCTAATTCTGCTGCTAACATACCACTTAGGTGTGCAACTTCAATAGAATGTTTCAATACATTTTGTCCATAGCTAGTACGATACTGTAAACGACCTAAGATTTTCACTAAATCTGGATGCATGTTATGCACATTAATTTCAAATGTAGCTTGTTCCCCAGCATCTCTAATGATATCGTCTACTTCTTTTCGAGCTTTATCTACCATATCTTCAATACGTCCAGGATGGATACGACCATCTGAAACAAGATTAACTAATGCAGTTCTTGCAATTTCACGTCTAATTGGGTCAAAACCAGAGAGGATTACCGCTTCTGGTGTATCATCTATAATTAAATCAATACCAGTTAACGTTTCTAAAGTTCTAATATTTCTACCTTCTCTACCAATGATTCGACCTTTCATTTCGTCGTTTGGTAAATTAACAACTGATACTGTTGATTCAGAAGTATGTTCTGCAGCTAACCTTTGAACAGTAGTTGCTAATAACTCTTTTGCATTTTTATCGACTGCTTCTTTTGCTTCTTTCTCTTTTTCCTTAACAAGTATAGCAATATCTTGTGACAATTCCTCTTCAACTCTTTGAAGTTGCTCTTGTGCAGCTTCTTCTTGAGAGAGACCAGAGATGCGTTCTAATTCTTGTTCATGCTTATTTATTAATGTTTGAACACTACTCTCTTTTGCATCTACTTGTTGTTGTCGTTCTTCAAGTTTAGACTCTTTTTGCTCTAAAATCTCATCCTTCTTATCTAACAGGTCAGATTTTCGCTCTAAGTTTTCTTCTTTTTGTAGAAGTCTTGCTTCTTGCTTTTGAAGATCTGCACGTCTTTCACGAAGTTCATTTTCAGTTTTTTCTTTTATGACTTGGTTTTCTTCTTTAGCTTCTAGAAGCTTTTCCTTCTTAATATTCTCTGCTTCTTTATTACCTTGTTCGATAATATCATCGGCAGTCTGTCTTGCTTGTAATTGCTTTTGATGCAATATATTTCGGGCAACGACGTACCCTACAACAACTCCGAGAATAATACCTAGCAAAATGAGTAGGAGGCTTAACAAATTCACACAAACACCCCCTTTTATCTAGGATTTTGCTCTGTATATCAAAATTCAATATGATTATATGAAGTTATATAAGAATCATACAATGTAATTGTACGGTTTTAAACTAAGAAGTGTCAAGGTTTGACTACACAATAATTCAATATTTGAGGCGTCTCTTTTACACTAAATTCACTTCAATGTTTATTAAGCCTTAATTCATCTTATTTTTGAAACGAAATCGATTAACATAATATTTTTATATTCTTATATGAATATCATACATAATGATAAGATATAATGAATTTCCTTATAAACTATTTTATATTTTAAGTATATCCTGATAAAATTCTACAGATGTTTTAACCAAACAATAATTTAAATTTATGTTGCCAACTTTTTATATACATTGAACAAAAAACAAACTAAACACCTTGTTGAGGGTTTAGTTTGTTTTCCTACTAAATAAATGTAATAAGTTAATAATTTACAGTATGTTATTGCAACTATTTATCCTATTCTTCTTCATCAAAAAGTGTCGCTGTATTTTCAGCTTCCGACTCTTCGACATCGCCATCAAATATGCCTAATTTTTCTCTTAGTTTTCTATCTATTTCTGCTTTAACAGCTGGGTTTTCTTTAAGGTAAGATTTTACGTTTTCTTTACCTTGTCCCATTCTGTCACCATTGTAAGAATACCAAGCACCCGATTTATCAACGATTTCATTTTCCACACCTAAATCGATTAATTCTCCCTCTTTAGATATGCCTTTACCGTACATAATATCAACTTCAGCAACTCTAAATGGTGGTGCGACTTTATTCTTAACAACTTTAATTTTAGTTCTATTACCAACAATATCTTGTCCTTGTTTTAATTGTTCCGCACGACGTACTTCTAAACGAACAGAACTATAGAATTTCAGTGCACGGCCACCTGGTGTAACTTCAGGGTTACCAAACATAACACCGACTTTCTCACGAATTTGGTTAATAAATACTGCAGTTGTATTTGATTTAGATATCGCTCCTGAAAGTTTTCTTAGGGCTTGTGACATCAAACGTGCTTGTAAGCCAACGTGTGTATCTCCCATTTCACCTTCAATTTCTGCCTTAGGCGTTAATGCTGCAACAGAGTCAACGACAACTATCTCAACAGCACCACTTCTTACAAATGCTTCTGCAATTTCTAATCCTTGTTCACCATGGTCAGGTTGTGATAAATATAAGTTTTGAATATCAACACCCAATGCTTCTGCGTAAACTGGATCTAATGCGTGTTCAGCGTCAATAAAGGCTGCCACGCCACCATTTCTTTGAACTTCCGCAATGGCATGAAGTGCCACAGTCGTTTTACCAGAACTTTCAGGACCATAAATTTCTACAATTCTACCTTTAGGGTAACCACCTACTCCTAAAGCATTATCTAATGTTACAGAACCACTTGAAACACTTGAAACTTTGCGTGCTTCATTGTCACCCAATTTCATTACTGCGCCTTTACCAAATGATTTCTCCATATTTTTAATTACTGTATCTAAAGCCTTTTGACGATCGTTATCCAATGTTGGACCTCCTATATGAGAATTCTCTCTCTGAAAAATATCTTAACCATACTATACCTTGATTTAGATTATTCTGCAAGTATTTTGCGAATATTTGTTCGCTAAAGAAATATGATAAACACTCAAAAATAGAACACACGTGCTATATTTTTGAGTTTTAGCAAACAGTTATTAACTATTTAAACAAATTTAGTAACCTAATTAATACATAATTTTGTGTTCTACTTTTCATTAGATTCCTTTTACGAGTCATTTTAAATGATTGAATCGTTAAGTTATCACCTTTTAAAATACCTAAATACACGGTGTCAACTTCACTCAATATCGAGATACCGACTTTTGCATTGTAAAAATCTCTTATAATTTGTGCTGTCATTGAAAGTTGAGATTCAATTGTATCATGTTCATTTATAAATTGTGAGTGATGAGGTAACATACCTCTCAACATTTGACTTTCATCAAAATTTTTCATTCTAGAATATAGTTCGCCATCAGTCACGCCATCATAAATAGCAAAAGTTTCATTGACCAATGACATAAAAGCTTGTTCTAGAAGAATATCATCAGAACCGTAATAATAATTACCAATGCGATTTAATATTGAAGCTTTCACAGGTGCGATTAAATCCTTGCATGCTTGCTGTGATGTCCCGTTTGCAGTTAATCTTATATTTACTTCATGAGTTCCAGCAAGCGGTGCAATAGTAGGATTTGTTTGCTGATCTATTAAATCCATTAATTCAGTTTCTATTTTTGATTCACCTATACCTGCAAAGCGTAGTAACTCTGAAAATATTGTGTGTTTACCATTAAGGAGATGAGGTAATAACTCGTGTTTCGCCATTGGTTGCATTTCTTTTGGGGGACCTGGTAGCAAAGCAATTTTTTTATCTCCATGATTAACAAACATACCCGGCGCCATACCAACTTTATTTTCTAAAATAGATGCACCTTCAATCACAAGCGCTTGTTGTCTATTATTTGGTGTCATGTCGATGTCTTGCTCTCTAAAATATGATTCAATATAATTTAGCGCATGTTCATCAATTACTAATTCGCGACCTAATATTTTAGCTACAGTATGTTTGGTTAAATCATCTTTTGTTGGCCCTAAGCCACCCGTTAAAATCACGGTATCATATTGAGTAAGGGCTTGATTTACTACTCTTTCTAAACGTTGTGGATTATCCCCAATTACAGAATGCTCTACAACATTATGACCGACACCATTTAATAATTTTGATAGATATTGGCCATTCGTATTAACAATCTGTCCTAATAATAATTCCGAACCTACTGCGATGATTGATATATTCACAAATACTCCTCCTCAAAAACAAAGTTCATATAATCTTATATATACTTTTAATGTCCTTTGTTAAACAATATGTTTTTACTTCCCTTAATTATAAAATGAAAACCTCTCAAAAACGAAAAATCTGACTTCATATCATAAAACATCAAAAAACTGGAAGATGTCTATAGAACTAGTCCATCTTCCAGTTTATTAATAAATTTAATTATACTTTAAAAACATCTTTACCTTTGTAGAAGTATTCTATACCAGATAAAATTGTAAAGAACACACCAATGTACAACAACACTTGTCCTATTGGGAAACCAACCCATGTAACGAGTGGATCACCAAAGAGTATCCAAATGATTGCTACCATTGTAACGGCTGTTTTAATCTTACCTAGTTGACCAGCAGCACTTACAAATCCTTGTTCAATCTGCAATAAACGCAAACCAGTAACTGCAAATTCACGGGCAATAATGATAATAGCTACCCATGAATTTGTTAAGCCAATTTCTACAAGCGCAATAAGTGCACTTGAGACTAATAATTTATCTGCAAGTGGGTCTAAAAATTTCCCCATATTTGTAACAAGTCCCCATTTTCTAGCTAAATAGCCATCTAAGAAATCACTTAGGGATGCAATAATAAAAATTACGCCACTTATTAATAATTCAATTTTAATTTCATATCCACCGATAAATGAAACGTTACCAAATCCAAAATCTACTAATGCAAAAACAAGAAATATTGGAATTAGTATAACTCTAAACACAGTTATCCAATTCGGTATATTCATACAAAGTCCTCTTTTCTATTTATAACTTATAACTTACATTTATTTGTCACTTTAAAATACCAATACTGAAAATACCCACAACAATGCTGTAATAATAATTACTACACTTATCACAACAGCCACTTGTAAGGGTTCTTTATTCTTGCTACGGTATGTTGGTTTGTCCTCATTCGCAAAAGCTGCAATTGTTTGATGTATCGCTTCATCATTATTCGGGATTTCTTCTCTGTGTGCATTAATCAACTGTACAGAATCAATATTCACTGCTTTAGCGTATTTCCTAATGAAACCTTCCGCATACTCAGCTTTTTTTAATGATTCGAAATCATTATTTTCAATCATTACTAATGTTTGTCGCTTAATTTGTGTACGCGATTCTAATTCATTTAATGTCATACCTAAACGTTCTCGTCGCCCTTTTAATGTCTGACCAACTAAGTTCATGATGTCAGCCCTCCTCAATCAACAATCATTATTATTCAAAGAAACCAAAGCCGCCACCAAATGGATCATTACCAAAATCCAAATTGTTTTTGCTCTTAACTGTTTGTTTTTTCATTTCTTCATAATGAATCTCTTGATTTTTATTTTCTCTTAATTCAATAATATAATCAAAATCGCTCATCTTATAGTCGCTTGCTTCAACAAATAAGTCAGGGTGTTCAACTACTTTAATAGCTGGAAGACTCATAACTTCTTTCACTAATTCTTGGTGCTTCTGACTGGACTCTCTTGCTGTAACAGCACCATCAATAATATAGACATGGTCTGAATCATATTCACCTTTGATTAGTGAACTACGCACCGTTTGTTTAATAAGGGTAGAGCTAATAAATAACCAACGTTTGTGCGCACAGACGCTACCTGCTACGATTGATTCTGTTTTACCAACTCTAGGCATTCCACGAATACCAATTAATTTATGACCTTTTTCTTTAAACAGTTCCGCCATAAAATCAACTAGTAAACCTAAGTCTTCTCTTTCAAAGCGAAATGTCTTTTTATCATCGGCATCCTGCTCTATGTATCTTCCATGTCTTACTGCCAATCGATCTCTTAACTCTGGTTTTCTTAATTTAGTAATCGAAATATCATCTATTTCTGTCACGATATTTTCGAAACGGCTTACTTTTTCTAGACTATCAGATTTAATTAATAGACCTCTACGACCTTCATCAATACCATTGATTGTTACGATACTAATCCCCATCATGCCTAACAAACTTGATATATCACCTAAAAGTCCTGCTCGGTTCATCGTTATCTCATACTCTAAATACCATTCTTTTTTAGTAGCAACTGTCATGAAATAAGCACCCCTTTATTTTAAAACCACGTATGTACAATTTATACGTAAGCATATAACTCATTTAAAACAACTTAGTCATTACATTTTTTAAACTTAAATATCCATATAAGCATTTTATTGTAATGATATTATATCATTGAATGTTTCATAGTTGGTTTATTTTCTGTATATTATTAAAAAATCTATACGTACCATCCACCATTAACTTTTTGAATTGTTCCGGTAATGCTTCTTGCCATAGGATGACACAAATAACTACAAGTATGCGCTATCTCAATAGGGTCAATAAGTCTTTGCTGAGGCAATTCTTCAGTAATTGCCTGTAATTCTTCGTCAGACCATACTTGAGACATGTTTCCACTAACAAACCCAGGAGTAATCGCATTTACGGTTACTGTTGTCATCGCTAATTCTTGACTCAAAGCTTTTACAAACGCAATTTGAGCCCCCTTCATTGCAGAGTAAATTGTCTCCATACTTGCACCGGTTTCTCCCCAAATAGATGATATGATAACAATGCGACCATGACTGCTTTGTCGTAATCGGTTGGTGAAATATCTACATATTCTAATTAATTGACGCACGTGGATTTGATAACAATCATCTATTTCTTTATCAGTTACATCTTGTAACTGACCATATAAAGCTGTTCCACTTGCGTATACCAAGCAGTCAAGATTTCTAATATAAGCAAAGTGTGATTCTAAATCTATATCTTGATTTAAATCACATTGCAAAAACTCTACTGGCTTTCCAATAAAATCGCTTTGGAGTGTTTCAATATTCGCATTATTATAATGAACAATCACTTCAAAACCATCAGCTAATAATCGCTTCACAATTGCTTTTCCTATTGTACCGGAACCACCCATAACTAATGCTTTCACTATTACTTCATCTCCAAGCGACTATCTACTACTTGTGATAAATTCAAACATGTTTGTGCTGTTTCATTAACACTCTCTAAAGTAATACCTTCAACAATATCTAATAAGTCGAACAAACTTACTCCTTCAAAATATAACTTTGTATATTGATTTGCAATATATTCCGGAGAGTTCAAACCTGAAATAAATTCACCAATAAATTGTTTTTTCAATAGGCTAAAAGCTTCTACATCGTCAAGTTTGCCTAAGTTGCTTTTAATTTCATCTAATAATAATGCCTTTAACTTATCGGGATATTGCGTTGCACTTGTTATAACGGAAAAACTATATGTAGATTCTAATAAAAATTGATATCCAAAAGTTTCATCAATTAATTCGTCATTGAGTAATGACTGATAAAAATCTGTTTCTTCACCAAATATCATTTCATAAAATAAAGTCATTTCTAAATCACGTTTAACAAAAGTTTCATTTGGTTCATCAGATAATGGTTCATTTTTAAAACCTAACATTAATCTTGGTGATTGTAATTTCATCGTTTCTGAAACATTTGGTGTTTTCACTGAAGTCTGCTCAATCAATGGGTCTCTTACAATTTGTGGTTGTGCTTCTTTATCACGTTGGTTCTCATGCTCATCAATAATTTTATAAATATGATTTACGTCTACATCACCAACGACAAATAATACCATATTAGAAGGATGATAAAACGTTTCATAACATAGATATAAATCGTCTTTAGTTATTTCATAAATACTTTCAATACTACCAGCAATATCAACACGTATTGGGTGTGTATCATACATAGCTCTTAAGGTATTAAACATCAATTTATAAGCAGGTTGTTCTTGGTACATTTTGATTTCTTCAGCAATTATACCTTTTTCTTTATCTACTGTTTCTTTAGTGAAGTAAGGTGTTTCGACCATAGTTAATAAGCGTTTGATATTACGCTCTATATTATCTGTTGCACTAAATAAATAGCTTGTTCTATCAAAACTAGTAAATGCATTTACCTGTGCATTGTCTTCAGCAAATGCTGTAAATAAATCTTCTTCATCGTTATCATTTTCAAATAACTTATGCTCTAAGAAGTGAGCCACACCATCAGGAACTGTTACAAATTCATCACTACCATGTGGCTTAAATTTATTGTCTAACGAACCAAATTGCGTTGTATAAGTCACAAAGGTTTTTTGAAACCCTTTTTTAGGAATTATGAATAATTTTAAACCATTTTTTAATTCAGCTTCAAATACTCGCTCGTCAATTTGGTCATAGTAGGTTTCATTCATTAGTCATCGCCCCCTTTTGTCAAAATATAGATTGTATCTAGTGTAGTTGCTTGTGCCAACTGTTGGATTTCTAATTTACCAACATTTTGAATCCCTGAAATATAACTTTCTTCTGACATTGGTTCATCTAACAATATATTGTTATTCATGATTTCTATAATGCTTTTAGCCCTATCATGGGACTCTTGTCTTTGTGATAAAATAACCTTTTTAGCAAGCGTTATTTTATCTTCTTCAAAATCCCCTTGTTGGAATTTCTCGAATTCTGACACAATCGTCTCTTTAGCAACTTCATATTTATCAGTTGACACACCACTTAATACAAATAGAAAACCGTTTTTAGCGTCTATTTGAGAATGAATGGAATATGCTAAACTTTGCTTTTCTCGTACTTCATTAAATAATACAGATGATGGATCTCCGCCAAACATTACATTAAACACAATCATCGCAAAATACTCAGGATCTCCGTATTTAGCTGGTAATTTAAAGCCCATATTTAATTTAGCTTGATCGACGTCATCTGTCTCTACAATGACTTGAGGTTTAGCATGTGCTTGTCCTATTGGATTAGCTTGTGATAATTCAAAAGAGAATGGATTAATATTAAAATATGTTTGTATTTGAGATTTTACCTGTTGTTGATCTACATTACCTACTACATATACTGCGCAGTAGTCATTTTGCAACATAGATTGATATGTATGATATAAAGTTTCTGGCGTTATGTCAGCTATGTATTCAACTTGTCCAGTTGCTAAATGTCGGTACGGTTGTTCGCCAAACATATATTTCAATAAGTTCAAAAATGAAATTTGCGATTTGTTGTCAATCATAGCATTTAATTTTTTAGATAATAACGATTTTTCTTGAGTAACAAATGTTTCATCAAATTGATTATCTAATATTAAAGGATTGTATATCATTTCTTTAAGTAATTCTAAGCCTTTTTCAAAAAGTGGCGTTTGGTCTTTTAAATAACGTTCATTTACTAATTCTAAAGATATTGTGATAACATGTTTATCTTTAAATTTGGACACAAAACTGTTTACGTAAGCTCCGTATAAATGAGATAAATGACGATTAAAATCCTTATCTGATGGCCATTGTTTTGTAGCACGTACTAAGAGTTTGCTTAAAATAGATCGTGCAGTCATCGTTTCGCTATCTAATGGTGCCATAAATTTTAATGTAATCGTTGTGGTTTTAAATTTTGTTGTCGGCAACACTTTAATGTGTAAATCCTTCTGTGGTTTTTCTATTTTCAAATTGTCATGCCTCACTTCCATAAATTTATTATTATAATCTGTTTTTAACCGTTTTAAATTTAACTAAACTACTTTTGAAATAATTAAATGAATATAATATCGGTTGATCATTTGTATCATAGTGGACTAATTTTAACAACATGAGCCCTTCATGTGGCGAAGCTCCTAAGATATCCGATATATGAGGCTCATAACTAATCGCTTCCATTTCAGTATCTGCGTATGAAACTTTTTTATTAGTATAGGCTTCAATTGCACCTAAAAGTGACTCATCACTACTTTGGTATTGTGCACAAGTCAAATCATTTGCAGGCACTTTATCTAAACAATAAACGACTGGCTTTCTATCTGCAGTTCTTAAACGTTCTATAATAGTTACAGGCGCCTTATCTGCAATATTTAATCTTTTAGAATCTAAAGAGGTTGCTGGTTTTTCATCGAAACTAATATATTCTGTTCCTGGGGTATAACCTTGGTCTTTAATCATTTTACCAATGCTCACAACTTCTTCCAATGGATAATAGAATGGGTGCAGTGATTTAACACGTGCACCTTCTTCTAAATTATTGGATAATACTTGCTCAGTAATTAATTCATCTACTGCGTCATAAACATCATCTGTTTTTACTTTTAAAGTTCTTGCTATTGCTAAATTACTCGGAAGTGGCTCTCCATGTTGTAAATTGCCTTCCTTAATTTGTTGAATCATCCATTCTTTTACTTTATAAACTGAAGTTAGTTCCATATTTACACCTCATCACTATCAATATCCACTAAAATTTGTCTAGGTTTACTACCCTTTTGTGGTCCAATAACTTGATTACGTTCTAAATCGTCCATTAATCTTGAAGCTCGATTATAACCAATTCTGAATTGTCTTTGTAATAAAGAAGTACTCGCTTTTTGTTGTTCTAAAACAAACAAATATGCTTCATCATAAAGCGCATCTTCACTTTTCATTTCTGATTTATCAACTGGTGCATCTGGTTCCATTTCTTTTACATAATTAGCTTTTTGTTGTTCTACGACATAATTCACGACATCTTGTACTTCTTGGTCACTTAAAAATGCGCCTTGTACACGCGTTCTAGTAGAACCACCATTAGCTACATATAGCATGTCGCCTTTACCTAACAATTTATCAGCACCGGCGCTGTCAATAATTGTACGAGAGTCGATTTGTGAGCTTACTGCAAAAGCTATTCTAGAAGGTATATTATTTTTAATTAATCCAGTAATGACATCTACAGAAGGTCTTTGAGTTGCAATAATTAAATGAATACCTGCCGCACGTGCCATTTGCGTAATACGTTGAATAGCGTTTTCTACTTCTTTACCAGCAACCATCATCAAGTCTGCTAACTCATCGACAATAACAACAATGTATGGTAGTTCTGATTGTTTTTCTTCTAATTCAGCATTTTGACGTCTAATTGCTTCATTATAACCTTCTATATTCCTAGTAGAAGAATGTTGGAATAAATCGTAACGACGTTCCATTTCAGCAACGACTTTTTCTAGTGCCTGTGATGCTTTGTGAGGATTAGTCACAACTGGTATCAGTAAATGAGGAATACCGTTGTATATGTTCAATTCTACCATTTTTGGGTCAATTAACATAAGTTTTACCTCATGTGGTTTAGCATTAAGTAAAATACTTGTAATTATACCGTTAATACAGACAGATTTACCACTTCCTGTAGACCCTGCAACAAGCATATGTGGCATTTTATTTAGTTCGACTGTGATAGGATCACCTGAAATATCTCTGCCTAAACCTACTTCTAATTTATTTTTAGCTGGGAATTTTTCATCTAAAACTTCTTTTAATGAAACAAGAGAAATCTTATCATTAGGGACCTCAATTCCAACAGCAGAACGGCCAGGTATCGGTGCTTCTATACGAATGTCTTTGGCAGCAAGTGCAAGTGCAATATCATTATGCAAGTTAACAATTTTACTAACTTTAACCCCTTGTGCTGGTTGGATTTCATATTGTGTCACTGCTGGTCCTATTTTTATCTGTGTAACTCTCGCATCGACACCAAAGTTTTTAAGTGTTGTTTCCAATAGTTGCCCTTTTTTCTGAACTTCTGCTTTAGACGTAGCCTTTTGTTTCGCTGGTTGCTTAAGTAAAGTAAGAGGTGGTAAAGTATATGTTTCATTTTCTACTTCACCTGCTTCAGAAATTGAATTAATCGCTTCACCTTGTTCGCTTTGTTCAGAATCCATATCATCTATTTGTTGGTCTAGTGATGCCTGATTTAAATTAGTGTCTGGTTGTGTTGCTTTTTGTGCGAGATGCCCTTCTTGATCAAACATTCGCTTAGTGCGTTTGCCTATAGGCTTTTCTGAATTTTGCTTGTGTCCATCTTCACTATCACTATGACCGTATATAGGGATAGATAATTGTTGCTCAGATTTTGGGCTTGGTATTTCTTTTAAATCACTAACATCTGTAACATTTTCATCTGATTTTTGAGCTTCAGTTCTCGCTTGTTGTTCTGCCTGTTGTTCTGCTTTTTTCTCTGCTTTAACACGTGCTTTAGCTTCTTTCTTCACTTTATTCTGCTTGCGTCGTTCTTGGTAATTTTCGGAAGCATCTTTACTTTTAACTTTCAACTTTTCAAATAATAACTTAGATACGTCACGATGCTTTTGTTTTAATAACAAAATGATACTTGAAGCGATTAGTAGTATCGTTACAATAATAATACCTACAATAGAAATCAGGGGGATAAATAGTGCTAATAGGTAATGACCTATTAAACCGCCTCCAAATACAGGAAAATTAGAATGCTCATAAGATTTATATACAAAAGATAAAACTGGTTCACGTTGGGCTTGTACTTTATGTGAAAAGTAAAAGACAATATGACTAACTAATAGTAAGGCCAATTGTAATACAAATGCGCCAACAGTGCGCCTCGTTTTGGGCAACGCTTTATAATATGTAATAAAAACTGTACCTATTAAAATAAGAATATATGTTAAGAATCTACTTGTGCCAAATAAATAGTTGAAGAAACTATCTATCATCGTTCCAACAATACCAAGTTGAAAGATACCCAAGGTTACTATTACAAAAATGGCGATTGCCACAATATATCTTAATGGGCTATCCCCTTGTTTTTTCTTATTATTAGTTGTTTTCTTTCTTGTATTCGTAGGTTTTCTTTTTGTTGTTTGTTTCTTTTTTGTTTGTGCCAAGTTTACCACCTTCTTCTTCGACTGTGCTCAAAATTATTTTTATATTCACCCACTGCTGTAAAAATAAGTTTTTAATATTAGCAATAATAATAAATTTATTAGTTGAATATATACAATTTTATGTATGCTTCAAATTTAACCCTTCCATCTATAATAACATAAAAGAGGTAAGACATATTACGCGTGTAGTCATTTCAAAGGGTGCGTGAATGTCATTTCACTTCAAAACATTCAATCGCAATTCACCTTACAAAATATTTACCTGAGCGCTTGTCTTAACCTCTTTGTTTAGTACAGAAATTATTAAATTTCAGAAATTACTGGAATAATCATTGGACGACGTTTTGTATTTTCAAATAAAAGTTTGCTAATTTGATCACGCATATTTTGCTTAATTTCAGACCATTCAATACGTTTCTCTTGTAA
>ERZ1023255.80-NODE-80-length-16999-cov-16.939507_pt1 | contig 16999 bp, 11 predicted proteins | sample MGYA00380459_ERZ1023255 | MGnify/ENA primary metagenome ERZ1023255 (study PRJEB33173, sample SAMEA4830368) | metagenome | study: EMG produced TPA metagenomics assembly of the PRJEB25223 data set... | reverse complement strand
TAATCCTGACAAAGCATTAAATACATTGAAAGAAAATGCGGTAGCAACGCCGAAGAACCAAACGCAACAAAATGTAGAAAAAACGAATGAACAACCTAATAAAGCTGCAAAACAAGGGCAGTATAAAAATCAAGACCCAATCATTTTAGTTCATGGTTTCAATGGTTTTACTGATGATATTAACCCATCAGTATTAGCACATTATTGGGGTGGAGATAAATTAAATATTCGTCAAGATTTAGAAAGTAATGGTTATGAAACATACGAAGCGAGTATTGGTGCATTAAGTAGTAACTATGACCGCGCTGTAGAGCTTTATTACTATATCAAGGGCGGTACAGTAGATTATGGTGCAGCCCATGCCGAAAAATACGGTCACGAACGTTATGGTAAAACATATGAAGGTGTATATAAAGATTGGCAACCAGGTAAAAAAGTGCACTTAGTAGCTCATAGTATGGGCGGTCAAACAGTAAGGCAACTTGAGGAATTATTACGTAATGGTAACCCAGCAGAAATAGAATATCAAAAAGAACATGGCGGTAACATTTCTCCACTCTTCCAGGGAAAGCACGATAACATGGTGAATTCAATTACTACTATAGGTACGCCGCATAATGGTACACATGCTGCAGATGCATTAGGTAATGAGGCTCTTGTTAGACAATTAGCTTTTGATTATGCAAAATTCAAAGGTAATAAAAACTCAAAAGTAGACTTTGGATTTGGCCAATGGGGGCTTAAACAAAGAGAAGGAGAAACATATGCTCAGTATGTACAGCGTGTTCAAAATAGCGGGTTATGGAAAACAAAGGATAATGGTTTTTATGATTTGACTAGAGAAGGCGCCGCTAAATTAAATAAAAACACATCGTTAAATCCTAACATTATCTACAAAACTTATACTGGAGAATCAACAAGACCTACTTTGCTTGGAAATCAAAAATCAGATATTAATATGTTTCTACCATTTACTATAACAGGTAATGTAATTGGTAAAGCTGCAGAAAAAGAGTGGCGTGAAAATGACGGATTAGTATCTACTATTTCATCACAACATCCATTTAATCAAGCTTTTACGGAAGCTACAAATGAAGTAAAAAAAGGTATATGGCAAGTGACTCCAATTAAACACGGTTGGGATCATGTTGATTTTGTTGGACAAGATTCTACTGATTCCAATCATCCTACTGAAGAGTTGCAACAGTTTTGGCATAATTTAGCAGCAGATTTAGTTCGTAACGAGCAATTTGATGCTTAAACAAAAATTGAATTTTAATAAGGGAGGTAATGTCATGACTGGAGATTTATTTGATTTATTAGGATCATTATTCCGTGTGATTAAAACATTGTTTTTCTAAAAATAAATTTAACAAAGTAATGATAATGTCTATAAGCAGGGGAGCAAGGCACTGAAATCAATTGGTAATTATTGATTTATGTCTAGCTCCTTTTTGCGTTTTAATTATAGGTCATATTAAAGTATACTAATTCATAATAGTTAGGAGTGATATAGTGATAAAATTTTCAAAGGGAACTTTAGAGTCGCTTAATGAAAAGATTATGAATGATTTATACTATTGGAAATATGAAGAAATTGAACAAAACGCTAAAAAGTGGAATGGTCCTTATATCAAGGAACCGCAAATAGATAAATCGTCATTTATTAACGAGCTAGAGAAAAACCGCTATATCTATTCAAATGTAGAAAGCACTTTAGCAATTATGATGAATGGCAATTTCATAGGTACTGTCGGTTCATATTGGATAGATAAAAATACTAATTGGTTAGAAATAGGTATTGTTATTTACAATAGTGATTATTGGGAAAGTAGTATTGGGACAGAAGTATTTCAACTATGGATTGATTATTTATTTAAGAAAGATTTTGTTCATAGGTTAGGAATCTCGACATGGTCAGGTAATAAAAGAATGATTAAGCTTGCTCAAAAAGTTGGTATGCAAGAAGAAGCTAGAATTAGACAAGCAAGAAGTGTTAATGGGCAATATTTTGACGCTGTTAAAATGGGTATATTAAAACTTGAATGGCGTGGTGTAGGAGAATAAATGCAGCATACATTATAAAAAATAAAATAAAACGAGATCGAGACATTGACTGCCTCGATCTCTCAAATAATTTCTAGAAATTATTTACCTGTGAATAAACCAACGATTTTTTTGATGATATCAATGATAAAGCTCATGTAACTCACCTCGCTTTGTTTTGTTAAGTTTAATATAATACAATTGCGTTCAATTTTGTTTGATATTCCCTAAGTTGTGAAAAATCATTCGCCAACGGCTAAAAATAAAATAAATAAACAATTGCGCATTCTAAAGTGTCTTTTTGTGAATAAATGCACATTATATAGAAAAAAGTCTTATTACAATGTATTAGAAAACACTTTGTAATAAGACCTTTTTGCTTATATTATAATGGTATTTAGTCTGTTATTGCGCCTTTTGACGCTGAAGAAACAAGTTTAGCATACTTAGCGAGTGTGCCTCTAGTCGCTTTTAGAGGTGGAACTTCCCAATTTTGATAGCGACGTTCAAGTTCTTCCTCTGAAACATCGAAACTAATTTCAAGTTTTTCTGCATCAATGGTAATTGTATCATTTTCTTCTAAGAGTGCCATTGGTCCACCAACTTGAGATTCAGGTGCAGCGTGACCAATCACTAGGCCGTGAGAACCTCCAGAAAATCTTCCATCTGTAAGTAATGCTACAGATTCGCCCAGTCCTTTTCCTACAAGGATAGAGGATGCAGATAGCATTTCGGGCATACCCGGCGCGCCTTTAGGCCCTGCATAGCGAATAACTACTACATCGCCAGGTTTGATTTCGTCATTTAGGATGGCTTTAGTTGCTTTCGTTTCTGAATCGAAAACGCGTGCAGGTCCTTTGATATAAGTGACACTAAGCCCAGAAATTTTTGCTACAGCGCCTTCAGGAGCCAAGTTACCTTTCAAGATAACAAGTGGACCAGTTGCATGTTTAGGTTCTTCGAAATTTATGATTTCCTTATTATCAGTTAGGTCTGGTTGTTCAGCTAAATTTTCAGCTACTGTATGACCAGTTACGGTTAAGCAATCACCATGAATTAACCCTTTGTCATGTAGTAATTTCATAACAGCAGGGATGCCACCCACTTCGTCAAGGTGTGCCATCACATACTTACCACTTGGTCTAAGATCAGCAATATGAGGTACACGTTTACGAATTTTCTCAAAATCATCTAGTGTCAAATCTACCTCGATTGTATGTGCGATAGCAAGCAAGTGTAAAATAGCATTTGTTGAACCACCTAATGCCATTACAACAGTAATTGCGTTTTCGAAGGCTTCTTTAGTCATTATGTCTTTTGGATAAATGCCTTTTTCAAGTAATTTATAAACAGCTTTTCCTGCTGCTCTACTATCTTTAGATTTATTTGTAGAAACCGCAGGATGAGAAGCACTCCCTGGTAAACTCATACCCATCGCTTCAATTGCTGATGACATCGTGTTAGCGGTAAACATACCACCACATGCCCCAGCACCAGGACACGCAGAACATTCTACTTTATGTAATGCCTCTTTATCAATTTCTCCATTATTATATTGTCCAACGCCTTCGAATGCAGATACGGCATCTAAATCTTTGCCATCTAATTTTCCGGGTAAAATAGTTCCGCCATAAACGAATACAGCAGGTAAATTCAAGCGAGCAATTCCAATCATACAACCAGGCATGTTCTTATCACAGCCACCTATAGCTACAACCCCATCAAGGTTTTCGGCGCTAACAACTGTTTCTATGGAATCAGCAATAATTTCACGGCTAGGTAATGAAAAACGCATACCATCTGTCCCCATAGAGATACCGTCTGAAACTGTAATGGTATTAAAAATTAACGGCGAAGCACCTGCTTCACTAATGCCTTGTTTTGTTGCGCGTGCTAGACCATCAATATGCATGTTACATGGAGTAACTTCGCTCCAAGTACTGGCAACTCCAATCATTGGTTTTTGAAAATCTTCATCTTCAAATCCGAGTGCACGTAAATAAGCACGGTTTGGTGTTCTACTGACCCCTTCACTAATTACTTTACTACGTATACGTAAGTCTTGTGGATTCGTTTGTTGTTCTTGTTCTTTAGCCAAGTGATGACCTCCTAGATATATTTTTTTATAATTTTAGAAAAATCAGAATTTTTAATAGTTAGTCATACGTCTATAATGAAAAACTTTAAGAACGTATAAAGTTGTGTTGATTTCTGATGTTATTTAAAAAGTATCGAAAGTATACATTATCTGTATATCCGAATAATGTCAAACTTATCATGCCCTATACATTTTGTCATCCCTGTATTTATTATTGCAAAAAATCAGGAATTAATCGATTTTTTAAAATCTAAAAATTGTTTTCAGTAATGTTATTGGATTAAAATGTATGTGTATTACAGGATAGTGTGGACGGAGGGAATTAAAATGACAGATTTCAGTCAATTAGAAAATTATTTAGAAGTTGAAACAGAAAAATATAATCAAAATGATTTATTATCATTAAACCATTATATTCATCAATATGTTTCGCATGTTCCTTTTGAAAATATAAATGTTCAAAATAAGCAACCTATTGCATTAAATGATGAGGCTATGCTCCACAAAATTATTCAAGAACATAGGGGAGGTTTTTGTTATGAACAAAATCGTCTTTTCAAAAACTATTTGGTTGGAAAAGGTTTTGACGTCGAGTTGATATCCGCGACGATTAATACGGGAGATGGATGGGCAATGATAGGGTCTCACATGGCGCTCAAGGTAACGATAAATCAACAAAATTATTTAGTAGATGTTGGGTACGCGGATGTACCTAAAGAGGCTATGCCTTTATCTGATCCTCAAGAAGTCATCAGTGATATAAATGGTTATTTCAAAGCTTCTTATATAGATACGCAAACCATTGAGATGTGTAAGTATAAGGATGGTGGATGGCAAATTCAATATCGAGCGATGGATGTACCTAAAACTATTTCAGACTTTGAAGCGGGTATTACCTATAACCAACACAATCCTAGTTCTATATTTGTGAAAAAATTAATAGTAAGTAAAGCGACTGATACTGGCCGTATAACATTGTCTAATTCCCATCTAACTATTACAGAGCACGGTGAAAAAGTGAAGAAAACTGTGACAAGTGATAATTATTTGGCGATATTAGATGATTATTTTGGTATTGATAATATAAATATATTAACCTTTGAACGTTCCTAAATAAGTTGTATATTACAATTTTTATATTTTATGTTCTTGTTTGTAATCATAATGTCATCTAAATAATATATTAATGTACATTTTTACATTGTATAATAAAAGAGTGAGTATAGACACGAAGTGTAATAGAGATATATTAGGAGGTTTACATAAGTGCGTAAAAAAATTATTGCGACTGTAATAGGCACAAGTGCCATAGCAGCAGTTTCGTCAACAAACGCAGATGCCGCTACAACTTATAAAGTTAAGAGTGGTGACTCATTATGGTCAATAGCGAATAAATTTAATGTTTCAGTGGACAAATTGAAGTCATTGAATAATTTGACTTCAAATGTTATTTTCCCAAATCAATCATTGAAGGTGTCAGGAACATCAAGCTCCAATACAACTTCAAACACATCAACTGGGACGACATACACGGTTAAATCAGGAGACACACTATCAGGTATAGCTGCGAGATATGGAACGACATACCAAAAAATCATGAGCTTAAACGGTTTGTCGAATTTTAATATTTACCCTGGTCAAAAATTGAAAGTATCAGGTACGGCATCTACTGGTAGTTCGAATACTTCAGGAAATACAAGTAGTGGAAGTACAACAACATATACAGTTAAAAGTGGTGATTCATTATCAGCAATAGCTGCGAGATATGGAACGACATACCAAAAAATCATGAGCTTAAACGGTTTGTCGAATTTTAATATTTACCCTGGTCAAAAATTGAAAGTATCAGGTACGGCATCTACTGGCAGTTCTGGTTCAACGGGTTCTACAGGATCATCAGGCTACAAGTCACCTATATTCAATCATTCTAACTTATATGATTGGGGACAATGTACTTGGCATGTATTTAATAAACGTGCACAAATCGGTAAAGGTATCAGTACTTATTGGTGGAATGCCAATAATTGGGACACTGGTGCTGCAGCTGATGGTTATACTATTGATTATAATGCAACAGTAGGTTCTATTTTACAGTCTGATTTAGGGTATTATGGTCACGTTGCTTTTGTAGAATCAGTAAATTCGAACGGTAGCATCACTGTATCTGAAATGAATTATTCTGCTGCACCTGGTACTGTTACGTATAGAACAATTCCAGCGTCACAAGTTAAATCATATAAATATATTCACTAAATAAATATAGTAAAAGCTCGTACTACAGTTATATATTTCATACTGTAATACGAGCTTTTTATATGAGCATTTAAAATAAATTAGTATAATGCAAGAATTGCGAAATTGAAGTTACAAAATATTAATGAAAAGTGTAATGCTCTATTATACACTTTCTTTGCGTAAAGATTTAACTCGTTTTGCTGTTGTGAATAGCGTACTTGCAAGCGTGAAAGTTGAAAATATTTTGGCGAATTTACGCGGTGATTTTAAAGCAGTATAGAAATCTAATACTGCGCCAACGCTAGTAATTGCCATACTAGCATAGATTAATTTTTTGTTTCTTGACTGATAGGCATACCAATTAAAACCTTCTACTGCAATACCTACAAAATTAACAGCATTTGAAATGCGATTGATCTTTGTTTTCTTAGCCATTTGGTTAAACCCTCCATTGTTAAAAATGCACCTTTATTTTAATATTATAACACTTTATAAACTTACGATTGGTGTTTAAGTGTCTAATGTTGCTTAAAATATAAGATGTATACAATATTGAAATATGATAACATAAGCGATATTCATATAAAAATAGTAAGATTGCTAATATTGGGGATGGAGTGATAAAAAAATGATTAAATGTGTTTGTTTAGTGATTGAATCTAATGAGTATTTACTACTTGTTCAAGCTAGAAATAGAGAAAAATATTATTTTCCCGGTGGCAAGATAGATGAGAATGAATCACATACAGAAGCATTAAAAAGAGAAATACAAGAAGAATTACGACTTGATTTACCAGAGTCTTCTTTTGTTTATCTTAAAACGGTTGTTGGAGAAGCATATCCTCAGAAAAACACACAAACAGAACTGAATTGCTACTATACAACAGAAAATATAAATTGGGATTCAATTGAACCAGACCAAGAAATTACAGATATGCAATGGATACATAAATCAGAAAGCTATAAAATTGCACCAGCAGTTTTAACATGGATTGATGCGCAATCAAATCAACAGGAGACTATTAACGTTGTTCCTTACGAAGAAGTGCTTATTTCAGATATAAAGCAGTTCAATATTACAGCGGAAGATAGAAAGTTTACAAAAACCCCCGAGGAAAATATTACGCTCGCTACTAATGATGAGGAACGCCACCCAACATTGGTATATAATGCGAGGTCGGAATGCGTTGGTTTCTTTACATTGCATGAAGGGGATGGCGTTGCACCCTATTCAAACAATAAAAACGCGATATTTTTCAGATCATTTAGCATTGATTCGAATTATCGAGGTCATGGTTATGGTAAAAAAGTCATTCAATCGTTACCAAACTATTTAAGGCAATATTTTCCTGATGTTAATGAAATCTATTTGACGGTAAATACGGATAATGAAGTAGCTCAAAAATTATATCAACAATGTCGCTATCAAAACGTAGGAACATCATTTTTAGAGGGCCGACCTGTATATATTTTGAAGCAGAATTTATAAAAAGTGAATGTGTGCGTCACATAAATTAACACAGTGTGTTATTTTATGTGACGCATTTTTGCGATCCAATTTATTAGGGGGTATGATCTTCTACAAAGGAGTGAGTGCTATGAATATGAATGATACATTATTTTTATTTCTTTGTACGTTATTAGTATGGTTGATGACCCCTGGATTGAGTTTGTTTTATGGAGGCTTAGTGCAGTCTAAAAATGTTTTGAACACAGTTATGCAAAGTATGTCTGCTATCATAGTCGTGACATTCGCATGGGTAATACTCGGTTTTAGTTTGAGTTTCGGTTCAGGAAATACAATCTTAGGTGATTTTACATATTTGGGGTTACAACATGTTGGATTTGATACGCAAACGGAAATAGCTCCACATGTGCCACTGGGATTGTTTATGTTATTCCAAATGATGTTTTGTACAATTGCTGTTTCGATATTATCTGGTTCAATTGCAGAAAAAATGAAGTTTATACCTTATCTTATTTTTGTGCTTTTATGGGTGATTTTAGTATATAGCCCTGTAGCGCATTGGGTGTGGGGCGGCGGTTGGATTGATCAACTTGGTGCGATAGATTATGCCGGTGGGACAGTAGTACATATCACTTCCGGTGTTTCAGGACTAGTGTTAGCAGTGATGATAGGTGCAGGTAAAAACTTTGATAAACGACCACCGCATAACCTTATTATTTCATTAATAGGTGGCATATTCGTATGGATTGGTTGGTATGGGTTTAATGTAGGGAGTGCGTTAACATTTGATCATATCGCAATGACATCATTTATTAATACTGTGTTAGCAGCGAGCGCAGGCTCATTAGGTTGGTCGATTATAGAATATTGGATGAAAAAGACGACAAGTTTAATCGGTATGTTGTCTGGAATGCTAGCAGGTTTAGTAGCAATCACACCTGCAGCAGGGTTTGTTGATTATACAAGCGCTATATTAATTGCATTAATAGGTGGCGTATGTTGTTATTTTGCGATTAATTATATCAAAGTGAAATTAAAATATAATGATGCCTTAGATGCATTTGGAATCCATGGTATCGGCGGTGTTATCGGTGCGATATTAACGGGTGTATTCCAATCACAAAAAGTTAATGATGGCATTTCAAATGGTTTGCTATTTGGCGGTAATATACAGGCGGTAATGGTTCAAATATTGGCAGTAGTCGTAACGATTATATTTAGTGGGTTAGTTACATATATTATTGCAAAAGTAATTGGTCTATTTAGCGAACTTGCTGCGGATAAAGTTGAAGAAGAACAAGGTCTAGACTATGTAGTTCATGGGGAAAATGCATATTTCAGTGGCGAATTGAATAAATTGAATAGACGCTCTTAAGTTTTGGTTTTTACGATTGGGAAAGTGAGAGGCAAGTTTGAAAGTTTGTATATATTAAAAACCTATCGAGACATAGGCATAAGTGCATGTTCTAATCCCGATAGGTTCAAGTTATGATTGTTGATTATTTTGTGAAGATGAAATATTTTGTCTTTTTATTAAGATAGCAGTTAGCCAAGCTGTAATTGGAATGCTAATAGCAACGGCAATCCCGCCTAAAAGAATTGAAATAAATTCTTGCGCAAAAATTTTCGAATTAATTACATGGCCAAATGAATAATTAAGTTTGAAGAACCAGAAAAATAATGTCAGTTGGCCACCAAAATAAGCCAGATAAATGGTATTGGCTGAAGTTGCTAATATTTCTCTACCAACACGCATGCCAGAATGAAATAGTTCTTTCTGAGTTAATTCAGGATTCGTTTCATTTAATTCGCACATTGGAGAACTTATGGTAATCGCTAAATCAATCACGGCTGCAATGACTGCTAACACAATTGTAAAGACCATGAATTTGATCATGTCGATACCAATATTCATTGAAAAAATATAAGTCTCGTCTTGTTCTTCTGTCGTAAAGCCTTGTAAATCACCGATTGAAACAGAAAGATAAATTGCCAAGATTAGTATCACTGTAGTCAAAATAGTCGCGTAAAACGCAGCTTTGGTTTTAGTGTTGTAACTATTTAATATAAATAAGTTACACGCTGCGATGATAATACAGAAGATAAGTGTAACGAGATAAATCGGTGCACCGAATATAATAATGACAATTGCGATCAAAAGAATGACAAAGTTCAAGAATAGCGTCATATAAGAAATAAGACCCTTTTTACCGCCGAATATAAGCATTAATACGAATAATATTAGTCCTAAAATTGTAATAGCGCTCATTGATTAGCACCTCTCATTCTAAACCATAGTTGCATCAATAAGATTGTTATTGGAATTGTTAGTACGATGCCAATACCCCCTGTGATTGCCCGGGAAATTTCAAGTGACCAATTCATAGAAATGGTATATGTAACTGTATTTGCATTTTTTAAGTAAATGAGTAGCATTGGTAAGCTGCCTGATAAATACGAAAAAAGTAAGATATTAGTCATAGTGCCCATGATATCTTGCCCAATATTGCGTCCAGCTATCGCCCAACGCGTCATGCTGATGTCTGGTGTACGGCGTAAGATTTCTGCCATACCACTTGCGATAGTTATAGCGACATCCATTACAGCTCCTAAGGTACCAATTAACACAGAAGCGAGAAATACTTCTTTAGGTGGCAAAGTTAAAAAGCTCATTGTTTCAAACTTTATACCGGAACCATCAGTGAAATGTATGACTAATTGCGTGATTCCGACGCAGATGAATGTCCCGAGTAATGTGCTGATGATTGTAACAAGTGTACGCCATTGCCATCCTGTAACCAATATTAAAGTTAGGATTGTTGAAATGAAAATGCCTATACTCATCAAACCGAATAAACTGATGCTAGGGTATTGATTATGAATATAAATGGCTAAGACGACGACTATTGTATTAATTACTAATGATAAAATAGATTGTAGACCGATTTTTCTACCTACTAGTAATACAGTTAATAAAAATAATCCTGTAATGGCAACGATTAGGCTATCGCGTTTCTTTTCCGTGATATATGCACTACTGAGTTTGTCATCAATATGTAGTAGGACTTTGTTATTAGTTGAATATGCTTCGCTGTCTGCTTGTGACTCAATATATTGATGTTGAATGGTAGTTGTTTTACCTTCGTATTTTCCGTTGAGTATTTTGATTGTTAACTGTTCTTTGTGTTTTGTATCTTTGTTATGATGTTCATCTGTGATTTGGGATGTAGATTTATTTTCAATACTGGTAATTTGACCTATAGGTATGTCATAAAACTTAGCGTTCATGAAAGTGAAAATAAAAACTCCTAAAAATATAATGCAAAAAACAAAGACAACCCAATTAAAAGGGCGCTTCAATATTTTTTTAGTTGAATTCAAGCTGACTCAATCCTCTCTATTTTTAGACAATGTGATTATACGCCCCAGTTTTATTGAATTCAAAGATTTATAGGTTGTAATTTTAACGCTAGGCTAATGGTAAGTCGCACTACGGCTTAATAATTGTTCAATAGTTGTAAGCATTAATTGTAAATCGTTTTTACGATTATCTGGGCGGACGACACTGCAAATTGTACGTCTCAGTTCTGTGTGTTCTAGCGAAACATCTACCCATTTTTGTGGGTTTTTATCTAGCAGATGATATGAAGGTGCGATGATATATCCACGTTCTTTATTAAGTAAATATTGTGCGATTTGTGTATGAGTAACTGTACGTATTGGAGTTTCGACTACTTTTTCCAATGTTTGCCTGATATTGGAAGGTAAGGCATAGAGCTCGTATATCATTTTGTTTGAAAATTGAATTAACGGTGGATTAGTTGCCATAGTAATTGGATCGTCTTTTGGAACGTAAATATGAAAATTCTCTTCGAATAAAGGGTTAATCTTTAATGAAGAATTCTGTTTGAGCGTTTGTGTTAACTCTGTAAACGCAATATCGATTTGATCAGTGAGTAAAGCATTGAGTATATCACTTTCTTCCATTAGAATGGGTTCTACTACTGAATCGCTTTTATTTTCAAAGGCCTGTATTAATAAAGTTAGCACTTGGGAAATATAGCTCTCAACATACCCGATGCGAATGATAAAATGATTCGACTCGGATTGGTTATGGAATAAGCGTATAGTTTCATCAAGTTGATCGATAATCTTAGTCGCTTCTGTAAATAAATGTTTACCTTCGTCGGTAAGGTGGATATTACGACCTTCTCTTTTAAATAATGTAACTTGTAATTCTTTTTCGAGTTGTGTGATTTGTCTACTGATAGCAGATTGCGCAATGTCTAATTCTAGTGCAGCCTCTGACAAATGCTCTCTTTTAGCTACTTCTATAAAATATTTTAATTGTTTGATTTCCATAGTTAATAACTCCTATTCCAAATCATTCTAATAATTAGAATGATATCATCTAATTTATATATTGAACAGATTAATCAACTGCTATATAGTTTACTTACTTAATTCAATATTCAGAATTTTCGTAAAAGAGGTGAGGGTCATGCTTGAATATGGTGAAAAAGTAGGCTTATATGATGGGCGCGAAGAACATGATGCGTGTGGTATAGGGTTTTATGCCAATATGGATAATCAGAGAAATCACGAGACTGTAGAAAAGTCATTAGAAATGTTACGTAGGTTAGATCATCGCGGAGGAATCGGCTCAGATGGTATTACTGGCGATGGTGCCGGTATTATGACGGAAGTACCATATGAATATTTTGCAACAAAAGTTGATTTTGATTTACCGGCTGAAGGTAAATACGCAGTTGGAATGTTTTTTACTAATGAGAAGATAGCTGGATCTCAACATGAAACACAATTTAATGCCCACTTTGAAGCAGAAGGTTTAAGCGTCATTGGTTATAGAGATGTTCCTGTAGATACGAATGCAATTGCATCACACGTAGTTGAAACGATGCCACATATACAACAAGTGTTCGTTGCGTTAAATGATGTTTCACACATAGAAAGAAAATTATTTTTAGCGCGTAAACAAATTGAAAATTACGCTAATCAACAGCGTTTGAATTTATATTTTACAAGCTTATCGCATAGAACAATTGTGTATAAAGGTTGGCTACGCTCAGACCAAATTAAAGCTTTATATCAAGATTTAAATCATAAAACTTATGTTTCAAAGTTAGGACTTGTACATTCGCGTTTTAGTACAAATACTTTTCCAAGTTGGAAACGTGCACATCCTAATAGATTGCTCATGCATAATGGTGAGATTAACACTATAAAAGGTAATGTGAACTGGATGAGAGCAAGACAAAATGATTTAATAGCAACAATATTTGGTGATGATAAAGATAAGGTTAAAGAAATCGTAGATGAAGATGGTAGTGACTCTGCCATTGTAGATAATGCATTAGAATTTTTATCATTAGCTATGGAACCTGAGAGAGCTGCAATGCTGATGATACCGGAACCTTGGTTATACAATAAAGCTAATGATGCTAATGTTCGTTCATTCTATGAGTTTTATAGTTATTTGATGGAACCGTGGGACGGTCCTACAATGATTTCCTTTTGTAATGGAGATAAGATAGGGGCGTTAACGGATAGAAATGGTTTGAGACCAGGGCGCTATACAATTACGAAAGATAATTATATCGTATTCTCCTCGGAGGTCGGTGTGGTAGATGTACCAGAAGATAATGTAGCGTTTAAAGGTCAATTAAACCCAGGGAAGTTATTGCTAGTCGATTTTAAACAAAACAAAGTAATAGAAAATAACGAATTGAAAGCCCGTATTGCAGATGAACATCCATATGAAAGTTGGTTGAATCAATTCAAGGTAGATTTAGGTTTAGCTAAAGTATCGTATAAAAATTCTGAATGGAGCGATGAAAGTTTAACACGTTTACAAAAACAGTTCGTTTATACAAAAGAAGAAATGGATAAATATCTGACGGAAATTGTCGAAAATAAGAAAGATCCAATCGGTGCAATGGGTTACGATGTTCCAATTGCGGCTTTAAATGAAAAGCATGAAACACTATTTAATTATTTCAAACAATTGTTTGCGCAAGTCACGAACCCGCCTATCGATGCTTACCGTGAAAAAATAGTTACAAGTGAACTATCTTATTTAGGTAGCGAAGGAAATTTATTGAATCCGAATGAAGACGTGTTGAATCGTATTCAATTAGCACGACCAGTGTTAACAGAAGCGCAATTAGAAGTTATTGAGCAGAGTAGATTTAGTGTTATGCATTTATCTACGGTTTATCAAAATAATTTAGAGGAAGCTTTAGATGAATTAGGAGATAAAGCGATTCAAGCTGTTGAAAAAGGAAAGGAAATCCTCGTATTAGATGATCGTGAATTAGTGAGTACAAATGATGGTTACGCTATGCCGATGCTGTTAGCAGTGAGTCATATACATCAGTTGTTAATTAGAGAAGGGTTACGCATGCGTACGAGTATAGTAGCTTTATCGGGAGAAACAAGAGAAGTGCATCATGTTGCTTGTTTGTTAGGATATGGTGCAAACGCAATAGTACCTTATTTAGCACAACGTACAATTGAACAGTTGGTACGAAACCAACATTTAGAAGGGGATATTTCTGAAAATGTTCAAACATATACGGATACACTATCTGAAGGCGTAATAAAAGTTATGGCTAAAATGGGGATTTCTACTGTTCAAAGTTATCAAGGGGCACAAATTTTTGAAGCAGTAGGATTATCTTCTGAAGTTGTTGAAAAATATTTTACGGGTACGCAAACTAAGCTTTCAGGTATATCTATAAATATGATAGATGAAGAAAATAAAGCAAGACAAACACCTATAAATAAATATATAGAATCAGGAAGTACATTCCAATGGCGTAAACAAGGTCAACATCACACCTTTAATCCGACATCTATTCATTTGTTGCAACATGCATGTAGATTAAATGATTATGAAAAATTTAAAACATTTTCACATGAAGTTAATCACAAACGTACCGATCATGTTCGCCATTTGATGGAATTTAAAAAGCAAGAAGCTATTGATATTAGTGAGGTTGAGCCTGCAAGTTCTATTGTTCAACGTTTCAATACAGGTGCGATGAGTTATGGTTCTATTTCTGAAGAAGCGCATCAAACATTAGCTGAAGCGATGAATCAAATGGGCGGTAAAAGTAATAGCGGTGAAGGTGGAGAAAATCCAGAACGTTATATTGTCGATGAAGAAGGACGAAACCGTTCTAGTGCAATCAAACAAGTTGCATCCGGTCGTTTTGGTGTGACGAGCGATTACTTACAACACGCTAAAGAAATTCAGATTAAAGTTGCGCAAGGCGCTAAACCAGGGGAAGGCGGACAATTACCAGGTACTAAAGTATATCCATGGATAGCTGAAGTAAGGGGTTCAACACCAGGTATAGGTTTAATATCACCACCGCCGCATCACGATATTTATTCAATAGAAGATTTAGCACAATTAATACACGATTTAAAAAATGCAAATAAAGATGCAAACATTACGGTGAAACTTGTTTCCAAAACTGGTGTAGGTACAATTGCAGCTGGGGTTGCTAAAGCATACGCTGATAAGATTGTTATTAGTGGTTATGACGGTGGTACAGGTGCTTCACCTAAAACGAGTATTCAACATGCAGGTGTGCCATGGGAAATTGGTCTAGCAGAAACGCATCAAACTTTAATGATGAATGGTTTGAGATCAAGAGTGAAAGTAGAAACCGATGGAAAGTTACTTACAGGTAAAGATGTTGCTTATGCATGTGCGTTAGGCGCTGAGGAATTTGGCTTCGCGACAGCGCCATTAGTAGTACTTGGATGTATTATGATGCGTGTGTGTCATAAGGATACTTGTCCAGTAGGTATCGCTACCCAGAATCAAGATTTGAGAGCGCTATTTAATGGTAAAGCTGATCATGTAGTCAACTTCATGCACTTCGTTGCTGAAGAATTGCGTGAAATACTAGCTGAACTTGGGTTGAGAACTGTAGATGAACTTGTAGGTAGAACTGATTTATTAACACGTAAAGATAATCTAGCTAGCAGCCGTCCTAAAGCTGCATCGATGAATATTGAAGCGTTATTATATCAACATGAAGGTGAAAGATTTAAAAAAATAGAACAAAATCATCATCTCGATGAAGGTTTTGATTTAACAGCATTTTACCCAGATGCTAAAGCTGCCATTGAAAACGGCCAATCATTTAGTGGGCGATATCAATTAAAAAATGAACAACGCGATGTCGGTGTTATTACTGGTAGTGCGATTACAAGAGTGCATGGGAAGGGCGGGTTACCAGAAGATTCAATTTACGCTGAGACTATTGGTCACGCAGGACAAAGCTTAGGGGCTTATACACCAAGTGGTTTAACAATTCACCACACGGGAGATGCTAATGATTACGTAGGTAAAGGCTTATCTGGTGGTAAAGTAATCGTTAAAGCGCCGAACCAGCAACGTGAAAACGAAATTATCGTGGGTAATGTTTGTTTTTATGGTGCTTCACATGGTAAAGCTTTTATAAGTGGTAAAGCTGGTGAACGTTTCTGTATTAGAAATAGTGGTGTGCAAGTAGTTGTTGAAGGTATTGGTGATCATGGTCTTGAATATATGACTGGTGGTAGAGTTGTGGTGTTAGGTGATGTAGGTAAAAACTTTGGCCAAGGTATGAGTGGGGGTGTGAGTTACATTTTCCCATCTAATATAGAACAATTTAAATCAGAAAATAAATTAGATAGTTTGGATTTCGACTTCATTACTGTAGAAGAAGAATATGATGTTTTGAAAACTATGTTAGAAGAACATGTGAAGTATACAAATAGTACGAAGGCGAAAAACATTTTGGCTAACTTTGAGTACGTTGCAGATAAAGTTGTTAAAGTTATTCCTAAGGATTACAAGCTAATGATGCAAAAGATCGACTTACAAAAGAAAAATTCAACAGAACTTGATCAAGCTTTATTAAACGCTTTTAATGATAAGCGCACTTATATAGAACCAGAGCAACGATTGACTGCCGTATATTAATTGTAGAAGGGGGATTTATTATGGGTGAATTCAAAGGGTTTATGAATTATGACAAACAACAATTACACGAATTGTCTTTGGTTGATCGTTTGAAGAATCACGACGCGTTTCAACAAAGATTTACGAAAGATGAAGCGGCACAACAAGG